>ERZ791909.20-NODE-20-length-201235-cov-9.901536_pt1 | contig 201235 bp, 161 predicted proteins | sample MGYA00510143_ERZ791909 | MGnify/ENA primary metagenome ERZ791909 (study PRJEB30046, sample SAMN00792093) | human gut metagenome | study: EMG produced TPA metagenomics assembly of the A metagenome-wide association study of gut microbiota in type 2... | reverse complement strand
ACTCCCATCAACGGTTTTGGAGACCGCTATTCTACCCTTGAACTACACTCGTAAGGAGCAGTGCGGCCGAGACCGCACTGCGGAATTATCAAAAATTATTTGATGATCTTGGTAATCTGACCGGCACCTACCGTACGGCCACCTTCGCGGATAGCGAAACGCAGACCGACGTTCAAAGCGACGGGGTAGATCAGGGTAACCTTGATGGTCACGTTGTCACCCGGCATCACCATGTCAACACCTTCGGGCAGTTCGACCTCGCCGGTGATGTCCATCGTACGCAGGTAGAACTGCGGACGGTATTTGTGGTGGAACGGAGTGTGACGGCCACCCTCTTCCTTCTTCAGGATGTAGACCTCAGCCTCGAATTCGGTGTGCGGAGTGATAGAACCCGGTTTGGCGACGACCATACCGCGTTTTACATCCTTCTTATCGATACCGCGCAGCAACAGACCTACGTTGTCGCCGGCCTCGCCCTGATCGAGCAACTTGCGGAACATCTCGACGCCGGTACAAGTCGAAGTCATCGATTTTTCCTGCAGACCGGTGATCTCTACGGGGTCACCTACGTGGATAATACCGGTTTCGATACGGCCCGTAACAACGGTACCGCGGCCGGTGATCGAGAATACGTCCTCGACAGGCATCAGGAACGGTTTCTCATTCTCACGCGGAGGCAGCGGAATGTAAGTATCGACAGCTTCCATCAGCTCCATGATCTTGTCTTCCCACTGAGCTTCGCCGTTCAGACCGCCGAGGGCAGAACCGCGGATGATGGGGGTGTTGTCACCGTCGAATTCGTATTTGCTCAACAGGTCGCGAACCTCGAGCTCAACCAGGTCGAGCATCTCGGGATCGTCCACCATATCGCATTTGTTCAGGAACACGACGATACGCGGTACGTTCACCTGACGGGCGAGCAGTACGTGCTCGTTGGTCTGGGGCATCGGACCGTCGGTAGCGGCAACCACCAGGATCGCGCCGTCCATCTGGGCGGCACCGGTAACCATGTTCTTCACATAGTCGGCGTGGCCCGGGCAGTCAACGTGGGCATAGTGACGATTGGCAGTCTGGTACTCCACGTGAGAGGTGTTGATGGTGATACCGCGCTCTTTTTCCTCGGGAGCGTTGTCGATCGAGTCGAAAGAACGGAGTTCAGAGAGACCTTTTTTTGCAAGTACGGTGGTAATTGCGGCGGTAAGAGTGGTTTTACCGTGGTCTACGTGTCCGATGGTACCGACGTTCACGTGCGGCTTGGACCTGTCAAATTTTTCTTTTGCCATGTTTGAAATCTATTTAGGAATTAATTGTCTAACTATTGTTTGTTGCTCTGTGTTCTCAACCGTTCGTCGTTCCGCCGCCTGTATCCTGCGGCCGGTCCTGTCCGGTGTGGGCGGAGATGGATTCGAACCACCGAAGTCGAAGACAGCAGATTTACAGTCTGCCCCATTTGGCCACTCTGGTATCCGCCCGTACGGCGGCGCATCGCTGCGCCGGGTGTTGCGCCTCTTTCCTGTTTCGGTCCCCTCTGAAAGTCCTGAAACTCCGGTTTTCAGGGAGATACCCGTCAGTTTGCAGGGTTTTGAGGACGACAAAATTACGCATTATTTGCAAATACGCAAACATTACCTGCCAAAATCAGCCGTTTCGGGAGAAAATTACCCTCTTCCACCGGCTGAAAAGGTCTGCAAAAGGGCGAAATCGGCCTCAAAGGTACAATCTATTTTTTGAATAAGGAAATTTTTTTGCGACAAAAACTTAGCGAGAGGATAAATTCCTAACAATTTATCCACAATCACGAAGTGCTGTTCTTTGCAACATCCTGTCACAATACAGTTCTGGCAAAGCGTGATCAAAGGGCGGTTTACAGCGTCTCTTGAACCGGCGTGGCCTTTTTCGTATCGAAATCGTATGTGGCGGTCAGCGCGAAATCGAGCTGTTTGCGTGCCAGGTCGGCCCGCATGACGCGAATGCGGACGCCGTCGCCGAGGGTGAAGATACGTCCCGTACGTTCGCCGCGGAGACAGTAGTTCTCTTCGTCGAAAGTGTAGTAGTCGTCCGTCAGGTCGCGCAGCGACACCATCCCTTCGATCTTCGTGTCGTCCAGTTCGATGTAGATTCCCCACTCCGTGACGCCCGAGATGTGCCCGTCGAACTCCTGGTCGAGCTTGTCGAGCATGAACTCTACCATTTTGTACTTGATCGACGCGCGCTCGGCATCGGCGGCGCGGATCTCCATTGCCGACGAGTGTTCGCACAATCCTTCGTAGTATTCCTTGTCTTCGGATTTACCCCCGGCCAGGTAGTGCGCCAGCAGGCGGTGCACCATCATGTCCGGGTACCGGCGGATCGGCGAGGTGAAGTGCGTGTAGTAATCGAAGGCCAGCCCGTAGTGTCCGATATTCGTAGTCGTATAAGTCGCTTTGGCCATCGTCCGGATCGCAAGTGTCGAAATGAGGTTCTCCTCCTGTTTGCCGTGAACGTTCGTCATCAGCTTGTTGATGTCCTTGGCGAGCGCTTTGCCGACGGCATCGCTTTTCATCTGGTAGCCGAAGCGCATGACGAAACTGCGCAGTTGGGCGAGTTTGTCGGAATTGGGTTTGTCGTGCACGCGGTAGACGAACGTGCGTTCGCTGTTCTGCACCCCTTGGCGTTTACGCCCCACGAACTCGGCTACTTTGCGGTTGGCCAGCAGCATAAACTCTTCGATCAGCTGGTTGGCTTCCTTCATCTCCTTGAAATAGACGCGCAGCGGCTTGCCGTTTTCGTCGAGGTCGAATTTCGCCTCTTCGCGTTCGAAGCTGATTGAGCCGTTACGGAAACGCGCGGCGCGCAGCTTGCGGGCCAGCGCATTGAGCGCCGTAATCTCGTCGGAAAGGTCGCCCTGGCCGGATTCGATTACCTGCTGCGCTTCGTCGTAGGTGAACCGGCGATCGGAAAGGATCACCGTACGGCCGAACCATTCGTTCTGTACCTCGGCCTCTTCGTTGAGTTCGAATACGGCTGAAAAGCAGAATTTCTCTTCGTTGGGCCGCAGTGAACACAGCCCGTTCGAGAGGCGCTCGGGGAGCATCGGGATCGTCCGGTCCACCAGATATACCGATGTGGCGCGGTTTTCGGCCTCGGCATCGATGATGTCGCCCGGATGGACGTAATAGGTTACATCGGCGATGTGCACGCCCACTTCTATATTGCCGTTGGGCAGACGGCGCATCGAAAGCGCATCGTCGAAATCCTTGGCGTCGGCGGGATCGATCGTGAGGGTCGTAATGCCGCGGAAATCCCGCCGGGCGGCGATTTCGTCTGCGGACAGCTCGACCGGGATTTTGTCGGCTTCCTGCTCCACCTCTTTGGGATAGGTATAAGGAAGGTCGTATTCGGCCAGGATCGCATGCATTTCGGTGTTGTTGTCACCCGGAGTACCCAGTACGTCGACAATCTCACCCGCGGGATTTTTCATCGTGTCGGGCCATTCGGTGACCCGTACCAGCACTTTTTGACCGTCTTTTGCTCCCTTCAGGTCGCGCAGCGGAATGAATACGTCGGTAGGGAACTTGCGGCTGTCCACTTTCACGAATGCGAAACTGTCCGACAGTTCCAGTACGCCCACGTATTTTTTGTCCGAATGTTCGAGTATCTCGATTACCTCTCCTTCGGGGTTCATCTCTTTTTTTGCCTTGCGGGTGATCGCTACCTTTACGCGGTCGCCGTGCAGCACATGGCCGGCGTGCCGCGAGTTTACATAGATATCTTTGTCCAAGCCTTCGACTTTGACATAGAAAGCCCCGGAAGAGGTCATATCTACGATCCCTTCGAAAGTCTCGCGTTTTGCGTTGCTGAGGCGGTATTTGCCTTCCGCGACCAGTTCGATCGTCCTTTCATCGAGCAGGGACCGGACGACGCTGCGCACTTCGTCTTTTTCATCGCGTGTCATTGCGCCGGTGGCGGTGATCAGGTTCTTAACGGAATAGCGCTTGTCCGGCAGGGTGCGGAACAACTCTGAAATCAAAGATGCGATGCTGCCCGATGTTTTTGTTTTCACCTTCCCTTTTGAAGGTTTTTTCTTGTTTTTCGTCATTCTCTTTCTATATAATCGGTACAAAGGTAGGGAAATAACCCGAGATAATACGGACGGAGCGGTTAAAATATTGTTACGCCGGCGAGTGGCGGATTAGAAAGGATAGCCCACACCGAAACTGAGCGCCGTGTGTTTTAAGCTGAAATTGCGGATGACCCAGCGTTCTCCGGGATTGACGTTCGGATCGTGCAGTTGAATACCCCAGTCGAGGCGGAAAATAAAGAAATTGAAGTCGAGCCGGGCGCCGATTCCGGTGTTCACTCCGACGCGTTTGTAGAAATTGCGGAGTTGAAACTGGTTTTCCGGGGTGGTACCTTGTCCGGCGAACCAGATATTGCCCACGTCGCAGAAAACAGCGCCGTGCAGGAAACCCCATACTGGGAAACGGGCTTCCAGGTTCATCTCCAGACGCATGTTGCCCAGTTGGCTCGGGTAATCGGAGGCGATGCGTCCGTCGATGCCGGGCCCGAGCGTCCGGGCCGCCCATCCGCGCATGCTGTTGCTGCCGCCGCAATAGAAAAGCCGTTCGAACGGCAGTGCGGCAGAGTTGCCGTACGCATAGCCGAAGCCTCCGAAGAAACGGTAGACCAACGCGCTTTTCTGTCCGAGCCAAAAGTTTTTGACAAAACTCAGGTCGGTACGGAAATATTGGGCGTAGCGAATACCCAGCAGGGTATAGTATTCGTCTTTTTCCTTGTTGGGGAAACCAATTCTGTACAGCGCGTTGAGCAGGTTGCCGTTCGTCTCGAAGTTGAAGCGCAACGCGATGGAGCCCCGGTTGGCGTTTTTCTGCTGATTCGTATAAAGGTAGGAACCCGAAAGCCCGGCGATCAGCTGCGACGTGTAACTGTTCTGCAGGTAGGGGTTGACCAGGTTTTTTAGGAACGAATCCTGTACGTAGCGCATGTTAACCAACGTGAGGTCGACCGGCCGCAGCGCAAAAGTACTCCGCCCCTTGCCCCACGAATATCCCCAAACGGCACTGGCCAGGTCGCGGTGGTAGTACGGCCGTTTCTGCGTGTTGTACGACAGGTCGATCCGGGTACGCGGGTTCAGCGCGTGGTTGTAGCGGTTGACGCGGAAGGGGGTGAGCAGACGCGGAAACGAGAACGACGTGCTGACGCCGAATTCGTAGGCGTCGCTTTTGTACTTGCTGCCTGCGTACATGAATTCGTATCCGCCCCGGACATTGACCTCGAACAGTTCGACACCCCGCAGCAGGTTGCGGTTCTGGTAACCTACCTTGGCCATCACGCCGAAGTAGTCGGCCGATGTGGTGCCTTCGAGGTTCACCGAGTAACTTTGCCGCAGTGCCGGGGTACAAAGCACCTCGCAGGACAGGTAATGCTCGGCGGTGTAGTCGGCTTCGTCGGAGCCGGTAGAGTCCGTCCCGACGAATGAGATGAAATTATCCTTTTGCGTGCTGTCGGCCACTTCGGTGAAGAGAATGCTGGCACTTTTGTAGTAGCCCAGCCGCATGATGTTGTCGTACGTGCGCTTGACATCCTGAGCACTGTAAAGTGCATTGGGGTACAGGCTGATCGTGCGGCGCAGAATCTCCGAGCGAACATGCTGTTTTGTGTCGTAGATGATGTTCAGCCCGCGGTAACGGACCGTGTCTAACCGTGTTTTATACAGCGAATCCGTTGTGGCTACCGTCGGGTTGTAGTCCGGAAAAACGTTGATGTCACGGATGCGGTAGATGCGGTTGTTGTCGAGCACGGCCTCTCCGTTCGTGTCGTATCCGGCCATGTATTGCTTGACAAGCACGGTCAGGTCGATGCGCCGGCCGCCCACGGTCGAATCCGCGACATAGCTGATGTTGTTGATCGAGAAGTTGTAGTAACCCTGGTTTTTCAGGAAATTCGTGATCCGTGCCCGTTCGTTGTCCAGCACGTTCGCGTCGAAAATGTTGCCGGTGTGCAGCAGCGTATTCGCGGTGTCGCTGAGGATGATCGCCTTGACAAACCGGTCGCGGAAGTCGTAACGGATCGTCCCGATGCGGAACGGCTCTCCCTGACGGGCATGGTAAGTGACCTGCGCTTTGCGGTCGGCGGTGTCGACTGTGGGAATGACTTCCGAGTCGAGGAATCCCTTGCTGTCCATGTATATTTTCATACCGCCGGCCGAGAGTGCCGTTTGGGCTGAGTCGAGCAGCACCGGAGCGGCCCCGAGCCGCCGTTTGAAGCGGTTCCAGCCGTTGTTTTTGGCAGTATCGGCCTGCGAATAGATCCAGATCGGCAGGTTGGTCCCGAGAAAACGCTTGTTCGGCTGTTGTCGGATGTATTTGTCCAGTTCGAGCTTTGTAATCTGGTCTTCTTTCGGTAGTTCGGGTTCTTTCTCGATTTCCACCTGGTTTTTTGTCAGCAGGTATGCGCCCGAAGGGAGGTGTTTGGTAGCATTGCACGCGGCCAGTGCCGCTGCGGCCAGCAGCAGCAAGGCCCGCAGGGCGCCTTTTCGGATCCGGTATGTGGCCGATGTGTTCAGTTTTTACGGAATTTAAAGCGGACACGCAGCACCCCGTCGGTGCAGTCGCTCGAAATGATTGATACGGGAGGTATTTCGGCCGTGTTGGCTACATGGCTGCCGATGCACGGACATGCGTCGTAATCGCCGATATGCACGATACGGACCGATTCGGCCCCTTCCGGCAGCCGCTCGAGGCTGTATCGGGCTCCGGCTTCGTCCGGACTCAGCAGTTCATCCCGCACGCCGAGTTTTGCGGCGATCTGCGAGTTGACGGTTTGTTCCACCCGCTCCAGCTCTTCCGGGGTCAGGTTGCGGGGGAAACGAAAATCACATTTCGATTTTTTCTTTTCGATATGCGTCGAGAAGGCGCGGCCGCAGCCCAGCATGCGGGCGATCGTGCCGCTGACCAGATGCTCCGCTGTGTGCATCACCGGATCGTAATCTTTTTCTCCCATGTCGTCTTTCGTGCGGGTTGTGTCGGATTAAAAATGGTACGGGAGCTTCCGTAAATATTATTGGTTGAAAAACCCCTGTTTCTTAAGTGCGTCGAAGTATTTACGCGAAAAAAGCAGGTTGTCTTTTCCGGTGTAGCGGCGTTCGGTAAAAATGCGGGCGAGATTCGAGAGTTGGTTGACTTCGAGCAGTCCGGCAGTCTCTTCCGAAGCTTCGCGTTCCGCCCAGATGCGTTCGATCTGTTCCGGCGTATAGTCGTGGTAACGCTCCCGGTGCACGACACCTTCGAGCGGTAACCGGTCGGTCAGCGGCGGCATTTTGTCGGGGTAACCCATCGTGAGCGTTGTAACCGGAATCACCCCTTCCGGCAGGCCGAGTACCTCTGCGATCTCCTGCGCGTTGTAGGTCGTCGTGCCGAGGTAACAAATGCCCAAACCTTCGTTTTCAGCTTGCAATACGATATTTTGCGAGGCGAGAATCGTATCGATCATGCTATTGACGAACCAGACGAAATTGTCGTATTGCGGCTCGGCTCCCCGTTGCCGGCACCAGAGCGAGAACCTGCGGATGTCGGCGCAAAAGGTGATTACAACCGGGGCCTGTGTGACCATCGGCTGATTGAAATGGCAGGGCGCCAGCCGTTCCTTGATTTCGGGCGACGTGGTTACCACCAGGCTGTATAGTTGCATATTGCCTGTCGTAGAGGCGCGTACGCCCGCTTCTAGGATGCGCCGGAGCACCTCTTCGGGAACGGGCTCGGGCAGATAACTGCGGATGGAACGGTGTGAAAAAATCTCGGGAATCATACGGTTAAAAACTTAGACCGGTCATCATTGGGGTAACGAATATTCCGCCACGCGATACAGGGAGTCGGGTAGGATTGGTCACGCTGCCTGTCTCGCTGCACGGAGGCCCGTTGTCGGTCGATACGGTAAATGATAGACAATATGCGCAAATATCCGTTATTTTTTTCAAAGCCGAAAGGGTTTCGGGAAAAATTACCATATTTGCGGAGTCGGCCTTGGGCTGCAAATGTTATGCGATGAAACAGCGGTTTTATAAATACGAAGGAGCGGGTAACGACTTTGTCGTGATTGATGGACGTACCGGAGGGTTCATCCCTGGGCGTGAACGCGTGGCATTCCTGTGCGACCGTCGGCGCGGGATCGGTGCCGACGGGCTGATGATTCTCGGGCATGATCCCGAGCAGCAGTTCCGGATGCGCTATTTCAATGCGGATGGCGGGGAGTCCACCATGTGCGGGAATGGCGGCCGGTGTATCGCGTTGTTTGCCGAACATCTCGGCATCGGCGGTGCAACCAAGCGCTTTACGGGCATCGACGGCGTGCATGAGGCGCGGATGCTCGAGGTGGAGGGCGACCGGGGTGAAGTGGCGCTCGGTATGATCGATGTGCCTGAAATAGACCGGCACGACGGTTATTGCTTCCTTAACACCGGGTCGCCGCATTATGTCGAGTTCGTCGAGGATGTCCGCAGCGTGGATGTTTGCAGTCGCGGCGCTGCTGTCCGGTGGGGCGAGCCGTTCGCCGCCGGTGGCGGGACGAATGTGAATTTTGTCGAACGGGTCGGTGACGGGCATATCCGGGTGCGCACGTTCGAGCGCGGCGTCGAGGACGAGACGCTCGCCTGCGGTACGGGAGCTACGGCATCGGCATTGGCGACCGCTCTGCTCAGCGGTAGTCCGGTACGCCGGTACCGGGTCGACGTCGAAGGGGGCACCCTTTTCGTTGCGTTCGAATCGGCCGGCGGAAGCTCTTTTAGCCATGTCGTCCTGACAGGGCCGGCGAAAAAGGTATTCGAAGGGGAGATCGACCTGAAAATTTAAGGCCGTAAAGTTGGTTTTTCAGAAAAAATCCATAACATTGTAATCGCGAAACGGTCGTACGACCGAAAGTTAAACCGTTAAAAACCATTCAAATTAATTCACTGTTTCACGACTCATGAAATCGACCAAAGATTTCCGGATTAAACAGCAGTCTTTTGATTCGGAAGATTCGATGAAGCGGGCGGCCAAATTGGAGCCCATCAAAAAGAGCGGTAAGGAGAAACGCGCCATTTACAGTCAGTTGGATGATGAGGACGACGACGCGGAGTTACTAGCTCTGCGTAAAAAGGAGTCGGTGCTCGATTATTTCGACGATGACGAATCCGCCGAAGAGGAGTTTGATGACGAAGAACTCGACGATGGGTACGAGGATGACGAGGAGGAAGAAGAATGGGAAGAGTACCTCGAAGAAGATGATGATGAACCCGAGGACCGTTGACAGGTTCCGGTGACGTTATATGCGAATGGCTGCCCACAGGCAGCCATTCTGATGTAAAAAGCGGAAGTGAAATGGAAAAATTTATTATGGCGGCCGGGACGGCGCTGAGGATCAGCGACACGCTGAAAGGCGGTACGACCGTCGTATTGTTGCACGGTTATCTGGAATCGCTGGAGATTTGGGGCGATTTTATGAAGGAACTTGCGATGCATTACCGTGTCCTTGCGATCGATATTCCGGGAATGGGTATTTCCCAGGTGCGTGGCGAGGTGCATACGATGGAGTTTCTGGCCGATGTTCTGAAAGGCGTGCTCGATAAGCAGGGCGTTGAACGTTGTTTTGTCGTGGGGCATTCGATGGGCGGCTATGTGGCCGAGGCGTTTGCCGCGAAATACGCTTCGATGTTGCAGGGACTCGTGCTGTTTCATTCAACACCGAATCCCGATACCGAAGAGAAGCGGGAGAACCGCCGCCGGGAGATCGAACTGGTGCGTGCGGATAAGAAAGAGCTGATCGCCGAGCTGTTTGCTCCGAAAGGATTTGCACCGGAAAACCGCAAACGGCTCCGTGCAGTGATCGAGCAACTGTCCGAACTGATCTCGATGAGCGACAGCGACGGGGTGGTGGCCGTCCTGAACGGATTGATCCAGCGGGCCGATCAGAACGAAATGCTGCGAAATCTGAACGTGCCGCAACTCTTCATCTTCGGTCGGGAAGACGAGTTTATTCCCGTGGCGGCCGCCGAGGCGATTGTCGCCGCACAGCCCCAGGCCGAAATCGCATGGCTCGACCATTCGGGCCATATGGGATTTGTCGAGGAGCCGGAACAGGCGTTGGCAATCCTGACCGGGTTTATCGACCGGTACCGGTAAAACAATGTTGCGGATGGTTTTGCGGCGGGCTGGATGTTGGAATATCCCGCATTCCGGAGTTATACTCTTTGTTAGGGCACGGGGTCATAGCCGCTGCCGCCCCACGGATGACAGGACAGCAGCCGCTTGATACCGAGATACCCCCCTTTGAACAGGCCGTGTTTGCGTAATGCCTCGAGGCAGTACTGCGAACAGGTGGGGGTATAGCGGCACGAAGGGGGAAGAAACGGGGAGATGCCGTTCTGGTAGATCTTGATCAACAGCACGAACGGGGCGATCAACAACCACTTAACTGCGTGCCACAACCGTTTGGATGATTTTTCGGACTGCATGCTCGATCGTTTTGTAATCGGCTATTTCACCGGAAGTATAGAGCAAACCGAGCGAAAGCCGGATATTCTCACGGATGCATATTTCACGTAAGGGCTCTTTGTTCAGTCGGTATGCCTCCCGCATACGCCGTTTGAGCAGGTTGCGGACGTTTGCCCGTTTGTGGAGTCGTTTGGGAACAGAAACCATAACAACCGTTTCGGGCTGCGGAATGGATCGTCCTTTTTTACGACCTGTCTGCGTGCTCCCGGCTGCCGGTAGAGGTTCCAGCCGCTCGACCCGTACCAGATAGCGAATCGGGAACGCAAAGCCCCGTTCCCCTTCCCCGAACAACAGATCGATCTGTGTTCGGGATTTCAGCCGCTGTTCGGGCGGCAGAGTATATCGGGGCGTCTCCAAAGCAGTCTATTTCGACGGGGTGGATGAAGCGGACTTCTTGACGGGAGTTCCTGTTTTAGCTTTTGAAGCGGATGCGCTGTTTTTTGTCGTGCTGTTTTTAGTTGTTGCCGCTGCGGTTTTTGGTGCCGGGCGGCGTTTAGCGGGTTTGGCCTCCTGCGCCAGGATGTAAGCCCGGTCCGGCGATTGTCCGTCGAGCACTACCGGAGCGACCGTTTCGCCAGCGTTGATCTTTTTGAGGTACAGTTCGATGGCCCGGGTCATCGAAGGCGCTTCGGGCGAAGGCGCCATAACGCTGACGGTCAGTCCCTCTCCAATGGCAGTATTGGTCGTGCCGTGTCCGAAAGTGGCGATTTTCGGGTGACCGTTGATGCCCGGGAAGGTGCCGACGAGCGATACGATTTCGGACGGGCTGTAGAATACGAGCATGTCGTAGTCGTTCACGTTGATCCCCGAGAGATCTGCACTGACGGTGCGTGCGAGAACCACTTTGTCGAATGTGAGGCGCAGTTTCTCCATGGCCAGCGGCATTTCGGGTTTGTGCGGTTCCGAAACGGTCAGCAGGTACTTCTCTTCTTTGTGCTTGTTGAGCAATTCCATGAAGTTTGCGAATGCGCCGTCGGCGAAAAATATTTTACGCTTGCGGTAGACGATATATTTTTGCAGGTAGAGCGCAACGGCCTCCGTGTTGCAAAAATATTTCATGCTTTCGGGAACGGCGATGCGCGCCTCTTCGCAGATGCGGAAAAAACTGTCGATCGTGGTGCGACTGGTAAAGATCACGGCCGTATGGTCGAGGATCTCGATCCGCTGGCTGCGAAACTCCTTGAGGGAAATCCCCTCGACCTTGATGAAGGGATGAAACTTGACATTGAGGTGGTGTTTCGAAATGATCTCGTTGTAGGGGGACTTTTCGATTGCTGCCGGAGCCGGCTGCGACACCAGGATGCTTTTAATCTTCAAAACGTTTAGCCTTTAAATTCAGAGTCGGACCTCCGAAGGATTCTTCCGATCCTGTCATCCGGTTACTGCTTCAGTCCATTCGCATGGCCTCTAACAGCAAGAGACTGACGGGGAACCATTCGACGGTACAAAGGTACAAAATCCATTGTAAAATTGAAACATTCCGCTCGATAAAGAATCGGTAACTCTTTCCCAGGTAAAGCAGGTACAGTGCTGCTACGATTGTGATTGTCAAATAAATGAAGAAGGTTGTGCTGTTTCCGTCGCCAAGGGCGAATAACAGGAAAAACGGAGTCAAAATCAAAAATGAAACCGATCCCGAAAGATGGCTCATGAACCGGTAGCTCTTGAAAAAGGCCTGGTTCCGGGTGACTGCGCCTACGATTCCCGTCACCAGATACCGGTAGAGCAGGATGATCCCCGGAATCAGCAACAGAATCACAGGAATCAGGTTCACGTTCAGGATCCCGGTTGCCGGCAGCCTTCCATCGAGGCCGAAGTAGTCGCATAATTTGACGCTCAGGCCACAGATCAGCAGGATTCCCAGTAGGGTAGAGAGGTTGATGAACCGTTTGAAAAAGAGTTTCTGCTCGGCATAAATTTTTTCCGACGAGGTGTGCATCGCCAGGAAACGGAGCAGTTGCAGGATATCGCCGCGGAAATTGTACAGCAGGTAGCAAAAGAGAATGAAAATGGCGATTACCAGTCCTTCATAGGTGTAATTTTCCACCCAGGAGAGCTGCTCGATCGGTTGCGGCATGCCCGTTTCGCCCGTTACCAGCTTGCTGTGTACCCCGAAAATGTCCGCTTCGGAAGGAACGTGCACATGTAGTGGGACGATGTCACTCAGGTAGCAGTCGCAATCGGTTACGAATCCTCTCATCGGTGCCGGACGGTTTTTATGAATAGAGTTTTTTGAGCATGATGCGGATTGTCGTACCTTGGTCTATTTCCGAGTTCAACACGAAAATACGACCGTTGTGATAGCCCTCGATAATTCGTTTACTCAGCGACAGGCCCAATCCCCAACCGCGCGTTTTGGTAGTGAAACCGGGTTCGAAGATACGTTTGAAATTACTTTTGGGCATTCCTTTACCGGTGTCCTTGACATCGATGTAAATCCAATCGTTGTCCGACGAGAGTTTTACGTCGATCGAACCCACTCCTGAGAGTGCATCGAGGGCGTTTTTGAGCAGGTTTTCAATTACCCATTCGAACAGCGCTTCATTGACCAGTGCCTTGAGTTGCGCCATCGCCAGTCCGTTGTAGTTGATCGTTACGTTGCGCGGTACGCGCGTGCGGAAATAGAGTACGCTGCCTCCGACGATTTCGTTGATGACACCTTCGCTGAGCGAGGTGGTCGACCCGATCTTCGAGAAGCGGTCCACCACTTTCGTCAGCCGGACGACATCCTTGTTCATCTCTTCGACGGCCGTTTGGTCGATGGGTTGGGTCCGCAGGTATTCGATCCAGCCGAACAGCGACGAGGTCGGCGTGCCGAGTTGGTGGGCGGTCTCTTTTGCCAGTCCGATCCAGACCCGGTTTTGTTCATCCTGTTTCGACGAACGGAAAGTGATGTAGCCGAACATCGCGAAAATGCAGATAATCGCCAATTGGATATAGGGGAAATAGACCAATGTGCGCAGCAGGTTCGATTCGCCATAGAATAGGTAATAGGTGTCGTTCGACCAGGTTTTGATTTCCCAGTACTGGTTGATTGCCGCCATCTCTACGCATTTTTGTCTCAGCAGCGCCGGATTGGTGAGGATGCGCTCGGGAATCAGGTGTGACGTGACGACATCCAGGGTTCCGGTGGTGATGACGAACGGAATGTTCGTATTGGCGTTGATAATTTGACGCAGTACTTGGTTCTCAGGCCCCATCTCACCCATTTTGCTCATCGCGAACGACCATAACTTCACCTCGTTCTGCTCTTTTTCGCGCAGCTGCCGGGCCATGTTGTTCGTGAACAACAGCGACGAAGTGCCGATAATGAAACCCAGGATGATGATGACCACCCTGTTGCGGAATGAGAAGATTTTTGTCGAAAATTTCTTTTTCACGGCTTTGGCTGCTGGCTGTTGAAGATGGGGTCGGCTGTTACCGTTATGAATTACCTGTTTGAACTACAATGATAAGATCATTTCTCTCCGGCTCGCGGGATATCAGCTCTCGGAGTATGGCATGTGCCGGCTCATTGACATTGCTTCGTAGTTGGACTTTTTCGGAATTATTTGCGTTGGGTGTCCTGCGACGTGATGATCTGGTGGTAACGGGCCGGATCCTGCAAAACTTTGATCGCTTCGAGGATTTCAGGATCCAAGTGGCTGTTGTGGCGTGCCACGCCCTGTATATAGTGATAGCGCATCACGATCTCATCCCCGATCAGTTCTTTGATTTCCTTTTTGAATGCCTGCAGGTCGGCCTGTTTATCATCCCGGATTTTCTGTTCGATCGCGTTCAGCTCCCCTTCGATCCTGTCGAGGTATTTGTCGCGCTCCGCTTTTTGGCGTAACTGGGAAAGCGTTTGTTGTGTTTCCGATTCGAAATCCACAGGTTTATCGGCCATGAACCGGACGAACTCGTTGTAATCCGCATCGCTCAACTCGAAGTTGTCTACATCGACACCTTCCCGGTGTTTTTTATAATACAGGTTCGCGAAGTCTTCGATATAGCCCTTTCCGTAAAGGACATTCGTGAAACGGCTGTAATAATTGTCGGGCATGCGAATGTCGGGCATCACGCCGCCGCCGTCGTACACTTTGCGGCCCGCTTTGGTCGCATACTCCTTAATCAGCGAATCGGGTACGGTCCCTACGCTGCCGTCTTCGGCCCGATGCGAATAGTCGATCGCCTGGATGCAGCGTCCGCTGGGGGTGTAGTATTTGGCAGTGGTGAGTTTCAGGTAGGCGTTGTAGCCGACCGGGCGGGTCGACTGTACGAGCCCCTTGCCGAACGAGCGCTGACCGAGCAGTACTCCGCGGTCGAGGTCCTGGAAAGCTCCCGCTACGATCTCTGCGGCCGAGGCCGAGGAGCTGTTGATCAGCACGGCGACCGGAATTTGCGTGTCGATCGGTTCGCTTTGGGTAACGAAGGTGGCATCCAGCTCCTTCATGCGTCCCCGCATCGATACTACCTCGGTACCTTTGGGGACGAACATCGAGAGGATTTTGACCGCCTCCTGCAGGATGCCGCCGCCGTTCCCCCGCAGGTCGATAATCAGTCCTTTGATCCCCGCTTTTTTCATCGACATGACAGCGTTGCGGATATCGTTGCTGCAATCTTCGGAAAAATCTTTGTGTACGATGTAACCGATGCTGTCGTCGATAACGCTCCAATAAGGAATGCCCGACACGACGATCCGTTCCCGCTTGAAGGTCAGTTCTTCTTCCTGGCCGGTCAGCAGTTTGCGAACCTTCAGGTGCAGCGTGGTGCCCGGCGTGCCTTTCAGCATCGAACTCACCTTGCTCACTTCGTAGCCTTTGATGCTTTCTCCGTTCACTTCGAGCAGGAGGTCGCCCACCACGAGTCCGGCCTTGTCGGCTGGAGAGTTTTTATACGGCTGGGCGATCATCACGTAGTCGTCCTTTTGCCGGATCATCGCGCCCATACCGCCGTACTTGCCGGTAGTCATGATCTCGAAATCGGCCATCTCCTTTTCGGGAATCAGTTCGGTGTAAGGATCGAGCTTGGAGGTCATGCCGTCGGCGGCGTCCAACAACATTTCGTCGGGATCGATCTGGTCCACGTAGAGCAGGTTCAGTTCGCGGAACATGTTGAACAGTATCTGGATATTACGGCCCAGCGCGAAATCCGGGTTCGATGCCGCGATCGTTACCGTACCGACCAAAGCGACCAGTGCGGAGAGCAGCGTATATTTGATGCCTTTTTTCGTTTTCGCTTTCATGTAAATTCTTCCTAAATGCTTTTATATGTACGGAATATATACGGGGAGGGTGCTAAAAACTTTTTGCTTTGCGATTCGTTTGCAATGCGTCGGGAATCCTGCAGGTTACTGCTCTTGTGCGAGTGCCGGTTTCAGGCGGAATTCCATCCGAACGACCTCTTTGCGGATGCCGTCGATCACGAGTTGATCTCCTTGCTGAGTGACGATGATTGTGTCCTCCCATAGCAAAAGGGCTTTTTTGGCCGGGCTCGAAGCGCGGAAAACCAGTTGTCCGGGCGTCTCGCTTACCAGGCTGAACCCGCCCCGGTGCGCCACCCTGAGAATGTCGTCCCGATTGGTTGCAACGCTGCCTTTCAGGCTTCGGGAGGTGAATCCGAAACGCGGATAGAGGAATGCAAGGACCATCAGCATCCCGATCATCATCCAGCCGCGCTGGGTGTGGAACAGTTCGTGGAGCATTTGTTCGCCGCCGGCGCGCGCCGTGTTGGTACGGATCATCAGTACGAAAATCAGTGTAAAGAGCAGCGCCAGCCAGATCAGGTATTTGATGGAGCGGATCAGGTATGTTTTCATCGGTTTACGGATGGTTTAATCGGTGCAAAGATAATGTAAATTCGTTTATCGGTACGCGTCGTTTTTGTCACAGAAGTAGAGCAGGCTTCCGTCCCGGGAGCCGGCGATGATCCGGTCCATCGGGACGTCGTGCTCTTCGGCCGGAATATGCTCGAAAAGCTGAAAATCGAAACAGATACCGACTTTCAATGCCTGTGTGCCCGGGAGCAACCTGTCGTAGAAGCCTTTGCCGTGGCCGAGCCGGCTGCCTTGCGGGTCGAATCCGACGGCAGGTACGACGATCAGGTCGGGATCTGGGTCCCGACCGGTCAACTCTGCCGGCTCTGTCGGTTGTGCCTGGGGAGGGTTTGTACGGGGAACCTGCGTAGTGTGCGCAGCCAGGAGTGATTTACGGTTGGGCGTGTGTTCAGAAGTCGTGTCCGGAACCGGCGTGCCGGGGTGCGCTGAAAAGGGGGCCTCCGGATCGGGTTCCCATACGCCGAAGCGCCGTTGTACCAGGTGTTCCCTGCCGGTAAAAGGATACAACAGCAAACCGTCGCCGTGCATAACCGGCAGCAATACCTGCTTTTCGTGGCGCCATTTTTCGGCAAAAGCATGCGTCTCCACCTCTCCGGGCAAGGACCAGTAGAGCGCGACACACCGCGCGGCGATGAATTCGGGCAGTTGCTCCAGGGCCTGCATCACATGGTCCGAGGCGACTTTCAGTCCCGCCCGGTCCGCGGCGGCATACCGTTCGCGGACAATTTGCCGTAACTTCCTTTTGGCCGCTTGCTGTGTTTGGAGCGGCCGGTCGGATATGGAGCCAATGATGGAACCGGACATAAATTCGGGTGTGAAAGTATTATTGGGTTAACGGGGAAATGCGGTGGAACATTGTCCTGCGCATTATATTCCCTCCTCGGGGTCGAGGCGGCGCGTCAGGCTTTCGGGCAGTGGGGGCATGCCGCCCTGCTGCGTGCAGACATAAGCCGAAACGTCGACTGCCAGCCGGTGCGCCACACGGATCGACTTGCCGCGCAGCAATGCGGCGCAAAATGCTCCGGTAAACGAATCGCCTGCCCCGACGGTGTCCGCGACTTCCACTTTCGGCGTATCGTAATATGAACTTTCGTCCGGTGTAAAGACGTAACTGCCGTTTGCACCGCAGGTGAGGATCAGCACCTGCAGTGCGTAATCTTTCACGACCGAACGGCAGACGGCCCGCAGGTTCAATTCGTCGTACCCGAACATCTGGGCGAGAAGGGTTACTTCCTCTTCGTTTAGCTTCAGGATGTTGCATTTTTGCAGCGAACTGAGGATCGTCTCGCTGGTATAAAAATTCTGGCGCAGGTTGATGTCGAAAATACGCAGGCTCTCCTCGGAAGTATCGTCGAGGAAACGGTTGATCGTTGTGCGCGAGACTTCGCTGCGCTGTGCAAGCGAGCCGAAACAGACTGCACAGCAGTTGCGGGCCAGCTCCCGGAGCGAATCTGTATAGGGAATATGGTCCCATGCGACCTGTTCGCGGATGTCGTAGCGCGGAACTCCGTCGCTGTTGACCTCGACCTGTACGGTACCCGTCGGGAAGTCTACCTGCGGCAAAAGATACCCCACTTTATTGTCTTCGAGCGTACGGACCACCTCGTCGCCCAGCGGATCGTGCCCTAAAGCGCTCGCTACGGCTGCATCGAATCCGAACTGCGAGACGTGGTACGCGAAGTTCGCCGTACCCCCGCCGAGCCTTTTGTATTCGGGAAAGAGGTCCCAGAGCACCTCGCCGATCCCTGCGATGGAATAATCTTTCATGTCATTTGCTTTTGCACGTTCAGTCTTTATTCAAAGATAGGTAAAATCCCCGGGAAAACGGCCGAAAATCTTGCCGGATGTCCGGATTTGACATCCGGTCGGTTCGGGGATTCATATTATTTTGCATAACGGAGGGATTGACTCCGGCGGTAACGCCTCTGTTTTTTGTCCCAATCTGTGCAGTTTCTCCGGCAAAAGATTGTTATTTCGAAAACAATCGAATAACTTTGTGTGCCCGTTGTGAGCACCTAACGGGCTATCTTCAAGCTGATAACCAACATTATTAATAATCAAACCTTTTTCTCTTATGGGCAATTGTCTGTTCACATCCTCAATCGGAAGAAAACTGATTATGAGTATTTCAGGTCTCTTTCTGGTTCTTTTCCTGTTGTTTCACATGTCGATGAACCTGGCGGCCGTTTTCTCGACCGAGGCTTACAATGCGATCTGTGAATTCCTGGGTGCCAACTGGTACGCACTGGTGGGAACGCTGGTGCTGGCCGCCGGTTTCCTGGTGCACATCATCTATGCATCGATCCTGACGCTGCGTAACCGCGCGGCCCGCGGCGACAAGCGCTATGCGGTGACGGCAATGCCCGCAGGGGTGAGCTGGGCTTCCCGGAACATGTACATCCTGGGAGCTATCGTAGTGCTCGGGCTGATCCTGCACCTGTACAACTTCTGGTACAAGATGCAGTTCGCCGAGATCATCGGCGACCACAACCTCGGCGCTTTCGGCCCGACGGACGGCGCGGCTTACATCGCCGACTTGTTCAGCAATCCGGTTTACTGCATCATCTACCTGGTGTGGTTCGTGGCCATCTGGTTCCACCTTACGCACGGTTTCTGGAGCGCGTTCCAGACGATCGGCTGGGACAACCAGATTTGGCTCGGACGCCTCAAATGCATCGCGAATATTTTTGCTACGGTCGTATTCCTCGGTTTCGCCGTGGTGGTTGTGGCTTTTTACCTGCGCAGCCTGTGCGGCGGTGCCTGCGGTGTATGCTAATCCCTTTTTCTGCTGAAAAATAAAAAATAAGATAAAACAAAAACTATGGCAAAGTTAGATTCTAAGATTCCTGCCGGCCCGTTGGCGGAGAAATGGAGCAAGCACAAAGCTGACATCAAGGTGGTCAGCCCGGCTAACAAAAGAAAACTCGACATCATCGTAATCGGTACCGGTCTTGGCGGCGCATCTGCAGCCGCTTCGCTCGGCGATTTGGGATATAATGTAAAGGTGTTCTGCATCAGTGACTCGCCCCGCCGTGCGCACTCGATTGCCGCACAGGGTGGTATCAATGCTGCGAAAAACTACCAGAACGACAACGACTCGGTGTTCCGCCTCTTCTACGATACGATCAAGGGCGGCGACTACCGTGCCCGTGAGGCAAACGTGTATCGTCTGGCCGAAGTCTCGAACTCGATCATCGACCAGTGCGTAGCACAGGGCGTGCCCTTCGCCCGTGACTACGGCGGACTGCTCGATAACCGCTCGTTCGGCGGCGCGCAGGTATCCCGTACGTTTTACGCCCGCGGCCAGACCGGCCAGCAGTTGTTGCTCGGCGCTTATGCAGCCCTGAACCGCGGTATTGCCCGTGGCAACGTGAAGAGTTATCCGCGTCACGAAATGCTGGACCTCGTGATGATCGACGGCAAGGCGCGCGGTATCATCGCCCGCAACCTGATTACCGGTGAGATCGAGCGCTTCGGTGCACACGCCGTGGTGATTGCATCGGGCGGTTACGGCAACGTTTTCTTCCTGTCGACCAACGCGATGAATTCGAACGGTTCGGCCGCATGGCAGTGCTACAAGAAGGGCGCCGACTTTGCGAATCCCTGCTTCACGCAGATCCACCCGACCTGTATCCCGGTGCACGGTACGCAGCAGTCGAAACTGACGCTGATGTCCGAGTCGCTGCGTAACGACGGCCGGATCTGGGTGCCGAAAAAGAAAGAGGATGTTGAGGCGATCCGTGCGAAAAAGAAGAAAGCTTCGGATATCCCCGAGGAGGATCGCGACTACTACCTGGAGCGCCGTTATCCGGCTTTCGGTAACCTCGTGCCGCGCGATGTGGCTTCGCGTGCCGCCAAAGAACGCTGCGATGCAGGCTTCGGCGTGAACGAGACCGGACTGGCCGTGTTCCTGGATTTCAAGACGGCGATCGCCCGCCTGGGCAAGGACGTCATCAAAGCCCGTTACGGCAACCTTTTCCAGATGTATGAGAAGATTACCGACGTGAATCCTTATGACGAACCGATGATGATCTATCCGGCCGTTCACTACACGATGGGAGGTATCTGGGTCGATTACAACCTGATGACGACGATCCCCGGCCTGTACGCGATCGGCGAGGCCAACTTCTCCGATCACGGTGCGAACCGCCTTGGTGCTTCGGCGCTGATGCAGGGCTTGGCCGACGGTTACTTCGTGCTTCCTTACACGATCGGCGATTACCTGTCTCACGAGATTCAGACTCCGAAGATCGACACGAACCGTCCCGAATTCGCGGAGGCGGAAAAAGGTGTTAAGGAGAAGATCGCCAAACTACTCTCGATCAACGGGAAAGAGTCTGTGGATGATATCCACAAGAAACTGGGCCACATCATGTGGGAGAACGTCGGTATGGCACGTACCAAGGAGAGCCTTGAGAAAGCCATTGCCGAAATTCAGGCGCTTCGTAAGGATTTCTGGAAAAATGTACGCGTGGTCGGAACTGACAAGGATTTCAACCAGGAGCTCGAAAAGGCGCTCCGTTTGGCCGATTTCCTCGAACTGGGCGAGCTGATGGCCCGGGACGGTCTGAACCGCAACGAATCTTGCGGAGGGCACTTCCGCACTGAGTACCAGACTCCGGAAGGAGAGGCGCTGCGGGATGATGAGCATTTCACGTATGTGGCTGTCTGGGAGTACAACGGACCCGATAAGGAACCGACTTTGATCAAGGAACCGCTGGTATTCGAAGCGGTGCATTTGGCACAGCGTAACTACAAAGACTAGTGACCGGTAAGGTGTAGGATTTTTAAAATTTGAAAAGATGAACTTGAAATTAAAGATATGGCGTCAGAAGAACGCCCAGGCCAAAGGGGAATTTGTGGAGTACGCGGTGGAGAATATTTCGCCCGACACGTCGTTCCTCGAAATGCTGGATATTCTGAACAATGATCTGATCCACAAAGGCGAAGAGCCGATCGTGTTCGACCACGACTGCCGTGAAGGCATTTGCGGTATGTGCTCGCTGCACATCAACGGCCATGCGCACGGACCCGACGAAGATGTTACCACGTGCCAGCTGCACATGCGTAAGTTCCACGACGGTGAAACTATCGTGATCGAACCGTGGCGTTCGAGCGCCTTCCCGGTGATCAAGGACCTGGCCGTGGATCGCAGTGCATTCGATAAGATTCTGCAGGCCGGCGGTTTCGTTTCGATCAACACGGGCGGTGTACCGGATGCCAATGCGATTCCTATTCCGAAGAAGGATGCCGACGAGAGTATGGATGCGGCTGCCTGCATCGGTTGCGGAGCGTGCGTAGCGACCTGCAAGAACGGTTCGGCTATGTTGTTCGTCGCTGCCCGCGTATCGTCGCTGGCCAAGTTGCCGCAGGGTCGTGTTGAGGGTGCCCGCCGTGCCAAGGCGATGGTAGCCAAGATGGACGAACTCGGTTTTGGCGCTTGTACGAATACCGGTGCCTGTGAAGCCGAATGCCCCAAAGGTATTTCGATCGCACACATCGCCCGCCTGAACCGCGAATTCCTGTCTGCGAAACTGAAAGACTAATCCGTTGCCAGGGTGCCCGCCTGAACTTGTTGTCTGGCGGAGCCCGGTTAAACGATAAAGATTGTTGCCGGGGCTTTGAATTTTCAAAGCCCCGGTTTTTGTATCTTGTCACCGGATGTAGCCATTGTATAAATTTCCCGGCAATCCGGTCGTGAGTGATCGGGAAAGCTGTTAAAACGTGTGAAAATACTGTGTAGGGTACCGTTCATCGGAGTGTGCTACACAAAATTAAAAGGAGCTGATTATGGAATCCATTCATTTTCGGAATGGGACAAAAAAGGATATCGGTGTATTGGCTGAACTGTTTCGGGAGACGGTTTGTCGTATCAACAGCCGGGACTATTCACCGGAACAGATTGCAGCCTGGACGGGAGGCGCAACGCCGAAGCGGTGGGACGGGCTCTTCTCCGGAGCGCTCCGGTTTATTCTTGCCGAACGGGATACGGATGGAGCGATACTCGGTTTTACAGCAGTCGATCGGGGGTATCTACATTCGCTGTTCGTGCATGCGGAATACCAAAGCCGGGGCATCGGATCGGGATTGTTGGAGCAGGCGGAAGCATATGCGCATATGCAGGGTGCCGTTCGGATCACTTCCGAAGTGAGTTTGACGGCCCGGCCCTTTTTTGAGCGAAAAGGTTATCGGGTGGATCGGGAACAGCAAATCGATCGAGGCGGCGTTTTGTTGACTAACTTTTTGATGTACAAAACGCTGAGCTGAATTGTCCGGTTGTTTCCATTTTTACCGTGTTATTTTTATGTTAAAAAATGGAGGCAAAAGATTCAACCTGGCCCGGAATCGCTATATTTGCCAAAGAACGATATACGAATAGTGATGAATTACAACAGCCGTATGATGATGTCCATGTGTATGCCTTCCAGCTTATGCCGGACACTTCCGCTGTTGCCTTGATCGAACCTTTACGTATTGAGTAGACACCATAGAAGTCCGGCTGTTAAGCCGGGCTTTTTTTGTTTTAGCCGGGTTTACTGCAAGAGGGGTGCCGGCGGAGAAGTGCCCGGACAGGATACCGGCCCGACATGGAGATGAACCGATAACATCGAACCGAATCCGTTAAATCTTATAAAAACATTTAATCGATAAAACCATGAGCAAGAAAAATTACCGCTTTGACACGTTGCAGGTCCACGCCGGACAGGTACCCGATTCTGTTACCGGTTCCCGTGCCGTACCCATTTACCAGACTACATCCTATGTGTTCGACGATGCGCAGGATGGTGCCGACCGCTTTGCGCTGCGTAAGTTCGGCAATATCTATACCCGCCTGACCAATCCGACCACCGCCGTTTTCGAAGAGCGGGTCGCCGCCCTCGAAGGCGGAACGGCTGCTGTAGCGGCCGCATCTGGACTGGCTGCGCAATTTCTGGCCATCGGTAACCTGGCGGAAACGGGCGATAACATTGTCAGTACCTCCTATATCTACGGTGGAACCCATAACCAGTTCAAAGTTGCCTTTCGTCGTCTGGGCATCGAGGTCCGTTTTGCAAATGGCGACGATCCGGCTTCGGTCGCTTCACTGATCGACGACAAGACCAAAGCGATTTACCTGGAGACGATCGGCAATCCGGAATTTAACGTTCCCGATTTCGAGCCGATCGTGGAGGTGGCCCGCAGGCACGGCATTGCCGTCGTGACCGACAACACGTTCGGCGCCGGCGGATATCTGTGCCGGCCGCTGGAGTGGGGAGTGAATGTGGTGACCCACTCTGCGACGAAGTGGATCGGCGGCCATGGGACGAGTCTTGGTGGAGTCGTCGTCGACGGGGGTAATTTCGATTGGGGCAACGGACGTTATCCTGCGCTGAGTGAACCGTCGGATAGTTATCACGGCCTGAATATCTGGGAAACATTCGGTGCGGGCAGTCCGTTCGGTAATATTGCGTTTGCAATCCGTACGCGCGGTGAAGGGTTGCGCGATTTTGGGCCCACGCTTAGTCCGTTCAACGCATTCCAGTTGCTGCAGGGGCTCGAAACGCTGTCGCTACGGGTACAGAGAAGTGTGGACAACGCATTGGAGCTCGCCCGTTGGTTACAGAAGCATCCTAAAATCGAAAGTGTGAATTATCCGGGGCTGGAAGAAAATCCGCACCATGTTTTGGCGAAGAAATACCTGCGCCACGGCTTCGGCGGTGTTTTGTCGTTCCGGGTGAAAGGCGATGCCGGGCAGGCTGCCGAAGTGATCGGCCGGTTGGAGCTGATCAGCCACCTGGCCAATGTCGGCGATGCGAAAACGCTGATTATCCATCCGGCTTCGACAACCCATTCGCAGTTGCCGGCCGACGAACTTGTCCGGGCGGGCGTCTATCCGAACCAATTGCGGTTGTCGCTCGGTATCGAAGATATTGAGGACCTGAAAATCGATCTGGACGATGCCTTGACGGGTGTGTGAAGTTAAAGGCGCCGCAAAAGAAGGCATTCCCGATGTGCGGAAACAGGCCGGAAGACATATCACAGGGCTCTTTGTTTGCGGGATTGTTCGTTTCTCGTTAAATTGCCGTGCTGCCGCCGGTGAAAAGCGGCTTTGAGGAATGAGGACATTAATTATTGCCGATAACCAGGATATTACCCGGGCCGGATTGCGGGCATTGTTTGCTCGTAACCCGGCTGTGGGTGCTGTTTGCGAAGCCCGGAGTAAGAGTGATTTGATCCGGAATTTGCGACTGGCTCCCGATGCAGTCGTCATTCTGGATTACGCGTGGTTCGATTTCAACCGGGTCGAAGAACTTTGCATTTTACGCGATCGGTATCCGTGCAGCGGTTGGATGCTTTTCTCGGAGACCCTGGTCGGTTCACTGTTGCATTGTAGTTTGCGTGGGGAGAGGCCTTTCGGCGTGGTACTCAAAAGATGCGATTCGGATGAGATAGAGGCCGCGTTTGAAGCCGTAATGCAGGGCAGGGGGTACGTCTGTGAGTCGATCCGTGATACGCCGGCGTACCCCAAACAGTCCGGTACGGGTGGGATGTCTGCGGACACCGTATCGTCCGGGATGCTGCATCCGGTTGTTTCAATGCCTTCCGTACATTCGCTGACCCCGACCGAACAGGCTGTTTTGCGTGAAATCGCATTGGGGCGCACGACGCGTGAAATTGCTGCTGACCGTTATGTTTCGTTCCACACCGTTATCACGCACCGAAAGAATATCTTTCGCAAACTCGGCGTAAATAACGTGCATGAGGCGACGAAGTATGCCATGCGGGCGGGAATCATCGACGTGGCGGAATATTGTATCTGAACCGAATGTTTTTTGTTAGATGCTTATTTTCCAGTAATTTTTTGTGTGATCAAGTAAATTTACCCGGGAGAGCACTCTTCTGCGACAGGGAAGTGGATTGTAGTTCAAGCACGTACCAGGATGCTGTACGGGGCGAATAAATAGGGATTTATCATTTGCAGGGTTGAGGTGAAAAACGGTTTTGAGGTTAAATTCCTGTTTTATTGAAGAGCAGGACCGCATGAGCGGTCATATCTCGTAGCAGAGGTTGCCTCATCCCCTGATGCTCTTACAGCAGTTGTACTCGCTTTCCGTTCTTCCGTTATAAAGGATATTCGTCGAATGCGTACAATACCGTGGACAGGTAACGTTCGCCGGTATCGGGCAGCAATACGACGATCTCTTTGCCTTTATTTTTTGGATCGGCCGCCAGTTGCGTAGCCGCATAGGTCGCGGCGCCGGCCGAGATACCGACCAGCAGGCCTTCGGTACGGGCAAGTTCGCGGGAAGTGCGGATGGCGTCGTCATTCGACACCGTGATGATCTGGTCTACCGCCGCCGCATTGTATGTTTTCGGAATGAATCCTGCGCCGATACCCTGGATTTTGTGCGGACCCGGTTTACCCCCCGAAAGGACGGGCGAATCGGCCGGTTCGACGGCAACGATCCTGATTTTCGGGTTTAACTCTTTGAGCCGTGCACCGACCCCGCTGACGGTACCGCCGGTACCGACGCCGGCTATGAAAATATCGACTTTCCCGTCGGTGTCGCGCCATATCTCTTCGGCGGTCGTGCGTTTGTGTACGGCCGGATTGGCCGGATTTTCGAATTGTTGCAGGATGATCGCTCCCGGATGCTCGTCGCGTAGCGCTTCTGCCTTTGCGATAGCCCCTTTCATCCCTTCCGCACCCGGCGTCAGCACGATATTCGCTCCGAGCGCTTTCAGCAAATTGCGCCGTTCGATACTCATCGTGTCAGGCATTGTTAACGTCAGTTTATAACCTTTGGCCGCTGCGACGAGCGCAAGGCCCACTCCGGTGTTGCCGCTGGTCGGCTCGATGATCTCGCTGCCCGGTTTGAGCAACCCTCTGTTTTCAGCGTCTTCGATCATTGCCAATGCGATGCGGTCTTTGACGCTGCCGCCCGGATTGAAATATTCCAGCTTGCCGATGATGGCAGCGTTCGGCGCGTATTTCTTATTGAAGTTCGAAAGTTCTAGCAGGGGGGTATTGCCGATCAGGTCGGTCAGTTTTTTTGCGATTTTTGACATGGCTTCGATGTTTAGTTGGCTTTTCTCTTGTGGTACAAAGATAATGCCTTGCAGTGCGGTGAGGCAATCCCACGAATATGGTATTTTTACCCGATACGGCCTGGATATGTTATTCCACGTCCAGTTCGAGCTCCTTGCGCAGTTTGGTCAGCAATGGATTTTTGTCCGTGAGGTAGCGTAACCGGTCCTCCACCTTGATCGGTTTAAGGCCTTTGGGGTTGGCTTTGATCGTGACGTTGAACTCGATGGGGACCCGCAGTCCGCTTAGTTCGCCGAGCCGGTATTTCATTTCGGCGAGGCTGTGCATCAGTTCGTCGTAGGAAGATTCGTTCGGAACAGTCAGGTTGATGCAATTGCCGCTGACCCGGGCATCCTGGAATAATACCCCCATGCGCGGCCGTTCCTGCATCAGCTCTTGCGAGAATCGTGCGCATCCGGCAATCAGAGCCGTTTCGGTATCTTCGTCGATCTCTATCGGTTCTTCGTCGCCCTCCTCTTCTTCCATGTTTTCGGAAACGGCCACGGGAGCCTGCAGGATCGAGCTGATCGAGCGTCCCGATAGCGATATGCCTCCCGGAAGTCCCGTTGCGGTATTGGCTTTTGTGGAAGCTGCGGACGATACGGGAGTTGCCGGAATCGCAGGCTGCGCTGCCGCCCGGGGAGTTGCACCGGATGTCGGAGTTGCCGCCGTTGTTGTTGGCGGCGACGGCATAGGAGTTGTTGTCGGCGGTGCAGGAACTGTGGCGGGTGTAATGGGTTGCGAAGTTGTAATTTGGGTCGTGCCCCGGGATGTTTCGGGTACGGCAGTCCGTTCCGCCGGTTGCATTCCGGGGGTATCCCTCCGTTCCAATACGGGCAACGAAGGTGTTAAGGCGTCACTGTTTTTTTTTTGACCGAGCCCGCAGAGTTTCATCAGGCCCAGTTCGACGTGCAGACGTTGGTTTGTCGCGGTTCGCAATCCCGAGTCTATCGCCGTCAGGAGATTGATCCCTTCGAACAGTAACGGGACACTGCATTCGGCCGCCTGTGTTTTGTAGCGTTCCGCTACACTGCCGGTCACCTCCAGCAGCGGCAGCGTCTGCGGGTTTTTGCACATCAGCAGGTCGCGGAAGTGGTTGTTCAGTCCCGCTACGAAGGTCTGGCCCGAGAAGCCTTTGCGCAGTACGTCGTCGAACAGCAGCAGCGCTTCTGTGTAGTTACCCGCGAGAATCTGTTGCGTGATGGTGAAATAAGTGTCGTAATCGAGTACGTTCAGTGTGCCGGCGACCTCTTTGATCGTGAGGTTCGATCCGCAGAACGAAACCACCTTGTCGAACATCGACAGCGCGTCGCGCATCCCTCCGTCGGCCTTTTGGGCGATGATGTGCAGCGATTCGTCGTCGTAGGTAACGCCCTCCTGCGAAGCGATGTATTTGAGATACTCCACCCCGTCCTCGACCCGGATGCGGTTGAAGTCGTAAATCTGGCATCGCGAGAGGATCGTCGGGATAATCTTGTGCTTTTCGGTCGTCGCAAGGATGAATACCGCGTGTGCGGGCGGTTCTTCGAGCGTTTTGAGGAATGCGTTGAACGCCTGCAGGGAGAGCATGTGCACCTCGTCGATGATGTAGACGCTGTAGCGGCCTACCTGCGGCGGGATGCGCACCTGATCGATCAGGTTGCGGATGTCGTCCACCGAGTTGTTCGACGCGGCGTCGAGCTCGTGGATGTTGAACGAGCGGTTTTCGTTGAAGGCTTTGCACGATTCGCATTCGTTGCACGCTTCGGCATCTGCGGTCGGGTTGAGGCAGTTGATCGCTTTGGCGAAGATACGCGCGCAGGTGGTCTTGCCCACGCCGCGCGGTCCGCAGAAGAGGTAGGCGTGTGCCAGCTGACCGCGGCTGATCGCGTTTTTTAGCGTCGAGGTGATATGCGATTGGCCCACCACCGAAGCAAAAGTGGCGGGACGGTATTTGCGTGCGGATACGATGAAGTTGTCCATAGGATCAAAAGGCGTTGCCGGCGTTACGGTGTCGCCAGGACTCCCGAGTAATGAACGGATCCGGCCCGGCGTCGAACAAAGATAGTAAAAAATGGCGGTTTACCGCCCCGTGGAATCCTCTTTTACGAGGTAGTCGCTCTTCTCGACGTGCTGGTAATATTGTTGCAGGCGCGCTTTCAGGTCGCGTTCAACCTGTTCCAGATAGGATGTGCGTTCGGACGCGATATCGTGCCGTTGCAGCGTGTCGGTGCGGGCATAGGCCGACACGGTTTTGTGTCCGTCGAAGAAAAGTACGAGCGAATCGGTAATCGCCTGGTAATTTTCTCCTGTCATATTTACGGCCATTGCTGCACGGTCGTTTTCGCGCAGCACGTCGCGCCCGAAAGCGAAGTACGGCTTTGCATAGCCGGTCAGGCCCAATAGCGTCGGCATCAGGTCTATCTGCTGCGTGACGCGCGCATCGGAACCTTTGATCGCGCCGTCGGGCGTGTACAGCAAGCAGATGATGTGACTGTTGCCGGTGGGCGTGAGCGTTTTCGGCGCGAAGGTTTCCGACGAGACATGGTCGGCGACGAAGACGAAAATCGTGTGGTCGTACCAGGACTCTTGCGAGGCGGTCTCCATGAAACGGCGGATCGCGAGGTCGGTATAGGCTACCCCTTTATGCACTTTGGTTTTGCCGGCCGGCAGCGTGTTCCGGTATTGTTCGGGTACGACGAACGGGTGGTGTGAAGTGAGGGTGAAAACCGAGGCGAAGAAGGGTTGAGGCATCGTATTCAGTTGCCTGGCCATGTACTGCAGAAACGGTTCGTCCCAAATACCCCAGTAGCCGTCGAAATCGCCGGTACCCTGCGCCTGTTCATAGTCTTCGCGGCTGTAATAGTGCTGGATGCCGGCTTGCGAGGCGTAAGCGCCGAACCCCATCGATCCGCGCGCCGAGCCGTTGAAGAACGAGGTCCCGTAGCCCTCGTCGTGCAGGATTTTCGGCAGTGCGTCCATCGGGGCCACCGCCTGTGGCAGCAGTACGAAAGGCGTTTCGTACGACGGGATCGACGAAAGGATCGACGGCAGTGCTTCGATCGACTTGTGACCGTTGGCGAAGGCATTGGTGAAGTAGTATCCTTCGCGCATCAGCGAGTCGAGAAACGGGGTAAAACCTTTTCCGTCCGGGTAAAGGTCCGGGTTGAGCAGTGCCGAATGTTCACCGCTGAAACTTTCGAGTACGAAGAGAACGATATTGCGCTTGCCCAGCGAGGGAGCCCCGCCGTCGGGATGGTGGTAAGGGGCGTACAGCGAGTCGAGCGTAGCCTGGTCGAAAAATTTCTCATAAACGATCGCCTTGTTGCCGAGCGTCCGGATCAGGCAGAACGGGTTGCTCAGGATCAGGTTCGCTTTCAGGTTGGAGGCCGTATAGAGGGTCGCGTTACTGAGGGTGATCGGCCGTGTCTGGCGGCTGAACCCGCCGCGGATGCCGCCCATGACCAGTCCGATCGCAACGGCCAGTACGGCGAGGTTAATGCCGAAATAGGCCCATCGGTTTTCAATCCGCGTGGGCATCGCTTTGATACGGCGGTAAACCCACACCATCGCGGCAATCAGCAATGCGCACCACAGGACGATATACCAGTTCTCGGCCAGACCTTTGAGAACGACCGTTCCGGTGTTGTCGTTATTATGCAGGTAGGAGAGTTCGTCCGAGGTGAACCGTTTGCGGGCGTAATGGAAATAGATGCCGTCGGCGGAGTTGACGATCAGCGCGAGCGCGTTGGTAACGGTGTAGAGCCAGCACAGTATTCGCTGGTACCGTCTTGTTTCGCGGAACCGGAACGGTAGCAGCGACAGCAGGATGAACAGCGCGTTGACGTACAGGATCGAAGCCGTATCGAACATGCCCGCACCGCGCAACAGTCCCGGTATTTCATTCCACTCCAACGGGCCGACCAATCCGGCGTTCTGCAGGTAGAAAACGATCCGGCAAAGAAACCACAGGATGTAAAGCAGCGCCAATCGCAACAGGAGCGTAGTCGCGTCGTTTTTCAAGAATCTTTGTAAAAGGTTTTTAGTGCTGTTTTTCATCGGATGGGAAATCTCAAAACGGCTATTTCGAAGAAACGGTACCCCGAACGGATGGCTTGCACCAGGTTAAAGTAGTCGATGAGGAGAACTTATGCCTGTTTCTTTGATTTGATGCGGATCTCGGGTTTATGGTAGACGGTCGAGTGCGGGGGAACCGATTCGGTGAGCCAGACGTTGCCGCCGATCACCGTGTCGTGGCCGATTACCGTGTTGCCGCCGAGGATCGTGCTCCCGGCATAAATGATGACATTGTCCTCGATGGTCGGATGGCGCTGTTGTCCGCGCAGCTCTTTGTCCACGTAGGTCGCTCCGAGGGTAACGCCTTGATAGAGGCATACGTTCTTGCCGATTACCGTCGTTTCGCCGATCACGATGCCGGTGCCGTGGTCGATGTAGAAATGGGGGCCGATCTGCGCGCCGGGGTTGATGTCGATTCCGGTCTGGCTGTGCGCGTACTCGGTCATCACCCTGGGCAGTACCGGGATCTGCAGGCGGTAGGCGATGTGGGCGATGCGGTAAACCATGATGGCGTAGAATCCCGGGTAGCACAGGATAACTTCTTCGATGCAGTAAGAGGCGGGATCGCAGGTGCTGTACATTTCCGCATCCCGCACCAATCCGGTGTAAACCAACGGTATCTCGCCGAAAAACTTTTGAGTCAGTTCTTTGCAGTCGACTTGCTTGCAAGAGCAAAGAGGACAAATGATTTTTAGAAAATCCTGTTGGAGTTTTTCCCAGCGGGCGGCGATCTGCACTTCGGAGATGTGCTTGTCGTCGCGCACGGGGAACATCACATTGGTCAGTTCGTCGACAAAACGGCGTACCGCTACCTGCGAAGGAACCTCGTGGCAGAAAGTTTCGGTCATTTTGTAGAGGCGTGCGGGAAAATTTTTGATAGCGTCGGCCATATGCGGTATGCTAATTCTGTTCCGGTTTATTTCAGCGAGGCGACGTAGCGCTCGATATCGTTTTGCAATTTGTGGTAAAGGAAGCAGTCCTTGTAATGCTCGTTGTCGAGCAGTACCTCGCGTACGTTCCGCAGAGCGTTGTTGTAGTTGCTGATCTCGTTTTTTAGCGCAACGCCCTGTTTCGTGCCCATATTGATGCGCTGTGTGGTGATGTCGCGCAATTTGTCGCAAACGGCGTGCAGCAGCGTGATGATAACGTTGTCCAACAGCGTGTGTCCCTGCATGAAGTAGTAGACGTTGTACGGCGTGACGCCGTATTCGGCGATTTGTTCGCCGAAGAGGCGCACTTCGTGTGTCCAGTCCCGGTTGTGTACTTCCAGTGCGTGCAGCCGTTTGTCGGCCTGCCGCTGGAGCCATTCCAGCGTGGGTTGCCCGTTGTCGCGCAAGTCGAGGTAGTTGAGCCTCACGCTGGTACGGAAGTCGATCAGCGAGAAAGCCCGTTCACTCTTGCGCCGTGCCGAATAGGCGTACCACAAAAACAGCGGGTAGATGATGCGCGAATACTCCCTGAGGAAAGCTTCGAAGTCGAAAATCAGCGTATCGTTTTTGGTCGCTTTCGCACAGATACGGTGTAACGAAGGAGGATGGCACAGGTAATTTTCCGTTGCGTAGGCGTAGGTGTGGAACAGGTAGGGCGATTCGTTCACCAACCGCGACTGCTCGGTGTGGCCGTCGAACAGGTAGTCGAAATCGCTGTCCACGCACAGCAGCAGGTCGGGGCTGCTTTCGGGAATCATATCCAGCAATACGCGCTTGCCTTTGGCCAGGTCCTGCCGCGGAGGAACGCTGATTTCGAATTTGAGCCGGTCGGTTTCGTAGTCGTCGAAAATGCCGCGCCAGAAAGCCACGTCGTCGTATCCTTCGACAAATACCTTCACCAGCCGGTAATCTCCGTTCGCATAACGCGAAACGATGGGAAGCGTGGCGGGTTGTGGTTCTTCGCGGTAGTAGCGTTTCTGTTTTTTCATCGGTCGGTTTATTCGGACAGTTCTACGCACACCACCTCGATTCCTACGCGCTCCAGCAATTCGATGCCGTCCGAACTGTGGTACGAGTCGGCATAGACTACCCGGCGGATGCCGCTCTGGATGATCAGTTTCGCACATTCGATACAAGGCGATGAGGTGACGTAGAGCGTTGCGCCCTCGCTGCTGTTGTTCGATTTGGCTACCTTCGTGATTGCGTTCGCCTCGGCGTGCAGGACATAAGGTTTCGTTTTTCCCGCTTCGTCCTCGCAAATGTTCTCGAAGCCTGACGGAGTGCCGTTATAGCCGTCCGAAATGATCATCTTGTCCCGGACGATCAGCGCGCCGACCTGACGCCGTACGCAGTATGAATTTTCGGCCCAGATACGGGCCATTTTCATGTAACGGATATCGAGCTGGCGCTGTTTCTCTTCCTTGTATCCCATAAATATCGTGTTGAAAAGAGCATCGAGGGACTCTCTGTGAAAATCCCGTTTACAAATATATGGATTTTCATCCGTTATCCAATGCCTTCGTGCATTTGCGGCAGGTGTAGCTGTTTATCAGCGGGTTAATTGTTGTGCAGTTGTTGGATGTTCCAATATTATTTTAGTATATTTAACTGCTTTACGGGCGTTTCGCCTCCCCCGGAAATTTTGTCTAACCAAAATTCAAGACCTATGGAAAGCAAGTTTTTTACTTTCGTCCGACCCTATCTCGATTATATCGATTCGGGCCGTTTTTTCCGCCAGCCGTTCTGTTGGTTGTATAGTGTATTGGCTGTTCTGAACCTGTTGTTTCCGCTGATCGTTTTGGCGCAGTCCTGCCGTTTGGGGGTGTTCCATGCCGGCGGGAAGGTGGTTATTGCTTTTATCATTGCTTTTCTTGTGTTGGCTTTGGGTGGCTGGATCAGTTTCCAGATCTGGTGGAACCGCAAAAAACGGATCATGCAATCGTCGAAGCAAGGCGATGATTTTATCGCGATACCCGTCTTTTCGGATTTTATCCAGACGGCCGGCGAGTGGGCCGGAACATGGATCGCCGTTGTGGGCGGTTTGCTGTCGTTGTTGTTGTCTTTGATTTTGGGTGACGATATGTTCCTGATGAACCGTGCGCTCGGCTTCGGTTTTCTCGATTTCAGCTTTATGGGAATCGTCCTTTTCCCGATTTACGGGTTCCTGATCGTGATCGTTGCTCGTGTGGTTGCAGAAGTCTACCGTGCGTTGGCCGCTATTGCCAACAATACGAAAAAGTCATAGTCTGTCGAGCGTCGGAGTAGGATGTGCGGCAGTAAAATATTTTCGCACTACGGTATGACAGTGCAAAACGCAGGCGAAGTCCGAAACTTCGCCTGCGTTCATAATATGCCGTAAATCCGGATTGCGGACAGGTCCCGATGGTAACGGCTAGTCGATGTAAATCTCCAGCAGTTTCCCCTCTCCTTCGAGGGTGACCTGCTCGATGCAGGCCGGGATGAGGATGGTTTCGCCTTTGACGGCGGTTTCGCTGCCGCCGTTCCATTTCAACGTGAGGTTTCCTTCGAGGATCATGTAGATCACGAACGAATCCAGCGCTTCGTAAGAACGTACGAGCTGGCCTTTGACCTCAATCACATTGGTAGTGAAATAAGGGCATTCGACCAGGTTGACCGACCGGTTCATTTCGGGCTTGTGCGTGACGTCGTAGTGTTGGTCGGGAGCGAAGTTGATCGCATCGGCAGCCAGGTCGGTATGCAGTTCGCGACCTTTGCCGTTCTTGTCCACCCGGTTCCAGTCGAATACGCGGTAGGTGATGTCCGAAGTCTGCTGGATTTCGGCGATCAGGATACCTTTGCCGATTGCATGGATCGCACCCGCCGGAATAAAATAGGCGTTATCGGGTTTGACCGGCACGCGTGCGAGGATGTCGGCCAGTGTGCCGTCGGCTACGTGGCGCAGGTACTCCTCTTTGGTGACCGGGCGGTTGAACCCGAGGCACAATTCGGCGTCTTTTTCGCTGTCGATTACGTACCACATTTCGGTTTTGCCGTACGAGTTATGGCGTTCCAGTGCAAGTTTGTCGTTCGGATGCACCTGGATCGAAAGCGCGTCCTGTGCGTCGATCAGCTTGATCAACAACGGAAACAGCAGGCCGAATTTATTGTAAATCTTGTCGCCTACCAGTTCACCCATGTATACTTCGATCAACTCTTCGAGGCTGTTTCCGGCTAGTTTGCCGTTGGCGACGACCGAAACGTTCCCCGGCACGGCGGAAAGTTCCCAGCTTTCGCCGATGAGTTTGCCTTCGGGCAGCTTTTTGTCCATTTTGCGGCGGAGCTGGTCGCCACCCCAGATTCGTTCTTCGAACAGGGGGTTGAATTTCAGGGGGTAGAGCATATTCTAACGTTTTTGATTGTGCGATTTTGTAGTTGCAAAAGTACACTTTTATCACGATAATTCATACCTTTGGAGCTCATTGATAACGGGAAAATAACAAATCTAACAGAGCTGGAAAAGATGAAAGAGACAGTATTGGTTACAGGTGGAGCCGGGTATATCGGTTCGCACACGACCGTCGAGTTGATCGGGGCCGGATACGATGTGGTGATCGTCGACAACTTGTCGAACTCCGAATTCGGTGCGGTCGAGGGTGTTCGCAAGATTACCGGCGTAGAGGTTCCCTTCGAACAGGTGGATTGCACCGACAAAGAGGCGATGGCCCGTATCTTCGATAAGTATAAGTTCAATTCGATCATCCATTTCGCGGCGTCGAAGGCGGTGGGTGAATCGGTCGACAAACCGTTGCTTTACTACCGGAATAATCTCCAGTCGCTTATCACCATCCTCGAACTGATGCGTGACAAGGGTGTTCGCAATATCGTTTTCTCGTCCTCCTGCACGGTATACGGCCAGCCCGAGGTGCTGCCGGTTACGGAGCAAACGCCGCGCCAGAGCGCTCAGTCGCCCTATGGCAATACGAAGCAGATTTGCGAGGATATCCTGCGGGATACGGTACATGCCTATCCGGCCATTTATGGAATCGCACTGCGTTATTTCAACCCGATCGGCGCCCATCCGTCGGCTTTGATCGGCGAATTGCCCAAGGGGGTACCGATGAACCTGGTGCCCTTCATTACCCAGACGGCTGCGGGGCTTCGCGAGTGCCTGAGCGTTTTCGGCGACGATTACGATACCCCGGACGGCTCGGCGGTCCGCGATTACATCGATGTGACCGATCTGGCCCGTGCGCACGTAGTGGCGGTCGACCGGATGACCGGCGGTAAAAGCAAAGGCAATTACGAATTCTTCAATGTCGGAACAGGCAAGGGCCTGTCGGTACTGGAGCTGATTGCTGAGTTCGAAAAGGCTACCGGTGTCAAAGTGAACCACAAGATTGTCGGACGCCGGGCCGGCGACATCGAGAAAATCTGGGCCGATACCTCCTTTGCAAACCGGGAACTGGGTTGGAAGGCGCAGCGTTCTACGGGTGAGACGCTGCTTTCTGCATGGAATTGGGAAAAACGGCTGCGCGGGATCAAGTAAGTCCGACTCAATTGCTCTGAATACGGATCGGTATGATTTGCCGGTTGGCTTATGGAAATGTCGATAGTACCCGTGTCACGGGCAGTGTATATAAGCAGAACAACGGCCTAAAAGAGCGAAGCCCCGTAGCAATCTTACTCGGTGTAACTTATAGGGGGAAACGGCTGCCCGCTGGGCAGCCGTTTCTTTTTTGTACTACGGTCTCCATCGGGTGTTTGACGTGGGGCCGGTTTGCAGCCGTTTATTTACCGGGGACAGAACTCGGTTCGCTGGCTTGGGCTGATTTGAAGATTTCCCCCATCTTTTGGGCGAACTGCATTGCCCATTGTTGGGCGACCCCCATGGCATCGGTAGCGATTTTGGGTTGCGCATCTGCCATTCTCCGGCCAGACGGAGTTTCGTAAAAACGGATGATGTTGTCGAGATCCTCTTCCGTATAGTACTTGGCGTAAATAGGAACCATCAGATCCATCAGCTGGGTAAATGAATTGTCGAATAGGACTTTCATTTGCTGCATCGTATTCTCCGGAAGCTGATTGCCATTTTGTTGCATCTGTTGTTGCATCATTTGCATCATCTGTTCCGGTAATTGCCGTTGCACTGCGTTAGCGCCTGATATCTCCATCATCTGTTTGAGCTTGGCATTGAATTCAGGCGATTGGGCGTGGACTTGAAAACCGGACAGGAGGAATGCCCCGAGTGTAAACAGGAATAATTTTTTCATGATAAAAGTTTTATGTGTATTAGTCAGTGCGGAACGGGGTGCTGTTGTATTCGGTTGTAACGGGCAGGAAAGAGTGATCTCGAGTTGGCCGATTTCCAGTCCGAGACCGCTCGGTAGGTGGGTGCTGTGTGGTAATAGATTGGTTGTAAGCGAGTTGTTTTTTTTTTGGTCCGTTTGTGCTAAAGAATCAGCCGGGAAAGTTTTTTGGCGATCAGGATACGCTCCTGGTTCAGTGCCGAAATTTGGTGTGTCACCGTACCGAGCTCCTCTTCCGAAAGCTCTTCGTTGCACAGCTTGTGCTGTAGTTCGGCGATGATCGTCTCGATCACCTTCGATTTGTACAGGATGACCACGCGCGGTACGGCCACCGGCAGGCGGTCCTGTTCGCTTTCGACGATAATGTCGTGTTTCTGCCACAGCTTGCTGGCCGTGTAGTTGTCATCGTAAGTGAGCAGGTCGACGATCGCAGTTGCGACCGTCGGGTCGGCATGGTTGATGAAACGGTGCATCTCGATTTGTTCGCCCGCTTCCCATAGCTGTTTGTACTCATCGTAAATGGTACGGTAGGCGGAATTGGCCAGCCGGATGCCGTTGTTTTCGAGGTCGCCGATGATCACGTCCGCCACATTCAGTTGTACGGTCTCTTTCCCTTCTTTGTAATCAAACGACTGGTCGCCGTATTTGACGAGGTATTTGATCAGTTCGCGTTCCAATTCTTCGGTGCTGCTGCCAGGCATGACCTGCTTTTGCAACGTCGGAGCGGTCGGGGGCGATTCCCGTCCGCGCAGGATCTCCTGCCGCCGGACAAACTCTTTCGCTTCGCTGCCGGCCGAACGTTCGACGCGCTTGAGTGCAATTTCACGCAACAACACCTGTTCGTCGATCTCCATCTGTTTCGCGCATTCGCGCGTATAGACCGAGCGCGTAATGGCATCGGGAATCACCGAAATGCTCTGCACGATGTCGGAGATCAGCGCCGCTTTCTTCAGCGGGTCGCCCTGCGCTTCGTCGAGCAGCAGGCGTGTTTTGAACGAGATGAAATCCTCTTCGTGGCCCAGGATGAAATCACGAAGCTCCGTGGCGTTGTGCTTGCGTGCGAACGAGTCGGGGTCGTCACCGTCGGGCAGCAGTACCACCCGTACGTTCAATCCTTCGCGCAGAATCATGTCGATACCCCGTAACGACGCTTTGATCCCGGCGCTGTCGCCGTCGTAAATCACCGTGACGTTTTTCGTAAACCGGCTGATCAGCCTGATTTGGCCTTCGGTCAGCGAAGTGCCGGATGAGGCGACGACATTCTCGATTCCCGACTGGTGCATCGAGATGACGTCTGTGTAACCTTCGACCAGGATGCAGCAATCCTCCTGCGTAATGGCCCGTTTGGCCTGATAAAGGCCGTAAAGGACGTCGCTTTTGTGGTAGATTTCCGATTCGGGCGAGTTGAGGTATTTCGCTACCTTCTTGTCGGTGCGCATCGTACGGCCGCCGAATGCGATGACACGACCGCTGATGCCGTGGATCGGGAAGATCACGCGTGTGCTGAACCGGTCGTAATAAGTTCCGTCTTCGCGTTTGATGGTCAGTCCGGTGGCGGCGAGGAACTCCTCTTTGTAGCCCTCTTTGAGCGCCTGCCGTGTGAAGGTGTCACCGCCGCCGGGGCAGTAACCGAGTCCGAAGGCAAGGATCGTAGCGTCGGAAAAGCCGCGTTCGCGGAAATAGGCGATGCCGATGTTTTGCCCCTCCGGTGTTTCATGCAGTGTTTTGGCGAAATATTCGGCGGCATAGGACGAGACGACCATCATGCTTTCGCGGTCGTCGTTGCGGCGCTCTTCCTCGGGGGTGAGCTCCCGTTCCGCCACCTCGATGCCGTACTTTTTCGCCACGTATTTGAGCGCTTCGGGGTAGGTCATGTTTTCGTGCTCCATCACGAAGGTGACGGCGTTGCCGCCTTTCCCGCAGCCGAAACATTTGAAAAGGCCTTTCGACGGCGAGACAACAAACGAAGGCGTCTTTTCGTTATGGAACGGACAGCATGCCTGGTAATTGACCCCTTTCTTTTTGAGTTGCACGAAATCGCTGATTACCTCGACGATATTTGCCGAGGCGAAAATGCGGTCTACTGTCTCTTTATCGATCATGGTGCGTCTCTCCGGATCCAAAGATACGTTTTTTTCCGTTACACCCGCCGGGGAATAGCCGGGGCCGGAAGCGGGGAAAACAGAATGCGGTGCGGGAGTGTAAATTACGGGAGTAACCGGCGTGGATATGTCGGTTTGGATTGCAAATTGGAAGGCGGGTGAAGGTGCCGGCTTGTTGTTTGGGTTTTGCGCTTCGGGAAACTTTTACAACAAATGGTCGTACAGGACTTTCAGGCCAATCAGGATCAGGATCGCGCCCCCGAAAATTTCGGCTTTCGAGCCGAGTTTCGAGGAGACGTGTTTACCGATGAGAATCCCCGTGGCCGAAATCGAAAAGGCGGCCGTGCCGATGAGCGCGGCGGCGAGCAAGATATTGCCCAACGGACTTCCGTCGTAGAGATGTACTTTCACGAGGCCGAGGCTGAATCCTGTGATCAGTGCGTCGATGCTCAGCGCGATGCCGAACATCAGCGTGTTCCGCAGCGAAAGCAGGTCGCAATCCACCTCGTCGTCCTGGACGGCGGAGAGTCCTTCGCGAATCATCTTGGCGCCGAGGAACGCGAGCAGGAAGAAGGCGATCCAATGGTCGTAATCGGCGATCAGGCGGCTGACGTTCGCGCCGAACAGCCAACCCGCAAGGATCATCAAAAAATGGAACAGTCCGATGACGATCAGAAAACGCACTTTTTCGCGTCGTGTAGTGCGTTCGCTGACGAAGCCGAGCGTCAGCGAGACTGCGAACGTGTCGAGACTGAGACCTATACCGAGCAACAGGATAGCGGCCAGATTCATAAAACGGGTAATTTCCGCAAAGGTACGACTTCCCGCCGAACAAAGCCCTTTTTCGCGCATAGAATTCTCTAAAAATAGCTAATTTTGTACCATGGATTTCAAATTGGTATCGGATTATAAACCTACCGGCGACCAGCCCGAAGCGATCGAACAGCTCGTTTCGTCGTTGCGCGGCCACAGCCGCCACAACACGTTGCTGGGCGTAACCGGTTCGGGTAAAACGTTCACGATGGCGAACGTCATTGCGCAGCTCAACAAACCGACGCTGATCTTGAGCCATAACAAGACCCTTGCAGCACAGCTGTACGGCGAATTCAAGAATTTTTTCCCTGAGAATGCCGTCGAGTATTTCGTCTCCTATTACGACTATTACCAACCGGAAGCCTATTTGCCGACGACCGATACCTACATCGAAAAGGACCTGTCGATCAACGAGGGGATCGAGAAGATGCGCCTGAGCACGACTTCGTCCCTGCTGAGCGGGCGTAACGACATCGTTGTCGTGTCGAGCGTGTCGTGCATTTACGGTATTGGTAATCCCGAAGATTTTCATGCCACCTCGATCACGCTGAAGGTCGGCGATATCATCAGCCGCAACAAACTGCTGTACGGATTGGTCGATGCGCTCTACACGCGCAGCGAAACGGAGTTCAAACAGGGAACGTTCCGTGTGAAGGGCGATACGGTCGATATCTATATCGCTTATGGCGACAAATGTTACCGGGTCGTTTTTTATGATAATGAGATCGAGGCGATTTATGCGGTCGACCCGATGACGGGACAGCGGCTCGAATCGCTGGAACGGATCGTGGTCTATCCGGCCAACCTGTTCGTCACTACGCGCGAACGCATCGAGCGTGCGATCCGCGAAATCCAGCTCGACCTGGGCAAACAGTGCGAATTTTTCGAGTCGGTGGGCCGTCCTGTCGAGGCGCGCCGGCTCAAACAGCGCGTCGAGTACGATCTGGAGATGATCAAGGAGTTGGGGTACTGTCCCGGCATCGAAAACTATTCGCGCTATTTCGACGGGCGTGCGCCCGGCAGCCGTCCGTTTTGCCTGATCGACTACTTCCCGAAGGACTTTTTGCTGATTGTCGACGAGAGCCATGTGACGATACCTCAAATCCGGGGGATGTACGGCGGCGATGCTTCGCGCAAGCACAACCTGGTCGAATACGGTTACCGGTTGCCTGCGGCGGTGGATAACCGCCCGCTGCGTTTCGAGGAGTTCGAATCTCTCGAGAACGAGGTGATTTATGTGAGCGCCACCCCGGCCGATTATGAGTTGATCAAATCGGAGGGTGCAGTGGTCGAGCAGTTTATACGCCCGACGGGTTTGGTCGATCCGTCGGTCGAAATTCGCCCGACTTTCAACCAGATCGACGATTTGGTCGAGGAGATCGATAAGCGCGCCCGTGTAGACGAGCGGATTTTGGTGACGACGCTGACCAAACGGATGGCCGAGGAGCTGTATAAATACTTCGACCATATGGGTATCCGTTGCCGCTACATCCATTCCGATGTCGATACGCTGGAGCGGGTGCAAATTCTCGACGACCTGCGTGCAGGGCTGTTCGACGTGCTGATCGGTGTGAACCTGCTGCGCGAGGGACTCGACCTGCCGGAAGTGTCGCTGGTCGCGATTATGGATGCGGATAAAGAGGGTTTCCTCCGGAGTGCGCGGTCGCTTACGCAGACTTCCGGCCGTGCCGCCCGGAATGTCGGCGGTCGCGTGATCATGTATGCCGATACGATTACCGATTCGATGCGCCTGTCGATCCAGGATACGAACCGTCGTCGCGAAAAACAGTTGTACTACAACGCGACTCATGCCGTGATGCCCAAGCAGGCGATCAAAAGCGGTACGAAAATTATGTCGGGCGAATCGTTAGGAGCCAATTACACTCTCGGTGTACAGGGTCTGGATGCCGCAGCCGACCCGGTGGCCGCCTATATGACCGACCGCGATATCGACGTGGCGATCCGCTTGGCCCGCGAAGCGATGGAAAGTGCGGCGCGCGACCTCGACTTTACCGCTGCGGCCCGTTATCGCGACCAGATGTACGCGCTGCAGGAACGGCAGAAAGTGATGCAGGGCACTGCTTCGGATAAACGGCCCGGCCCGAAAAAATAAGTTTCAAGTAGCTATTCTGAAGACATTTCCGACCCGAACGAATTTTCCGCATGACACCAGCCCAACGCCTTACGAAGATTGTCGACTTCTTTTATATCCGTCCGGTCCGGGCGGTAATACCGCTCCAGACATTCCGTTACGCGATTTGCGGCGGAGTCAACCTGGGGCTGAACTGGGTGCTGTATGCCGTACTCTATAACTTCATACTCGACAAGGAGATCGTTCGTTTGGGTTTTGTCGCCATTTCTCCCTATATCGCGGCGTTCCTGGTCGTCTTTCCGATTACATTCGTAACCGGTTTCTGGCTTCAGAAACATATCGCGTTCAAGTATTCACCGCTGCGGGGGCGTACGCAACTGTTCCGTTACCTGATCAGCGTACTGGGGTCGGTGTTGCTGAATTACCTGCTGCTGAAATTTTTTGTCGAGGCGGTGCACCTGTATCCGACACCGTCTCAGGCGGTTACCTCCCTGCTGATTATCGGGTACAGCTACCTGATGCAGAAATATTTTACTTTCCGCGGCTGCGAAAGCTGATCCGTAGCGCGTTTTGCTTTTTGGCCCGGAGGTGCCGAGGAGCGATTTCCGAAATGAGGGTATATCCGGTACGTCGTGGAATAGAAGGTTGACGGTGCTACCCTCAGGAGCAGACGAACAGCACGGCGATCAGCCAGTAGACCGCTGCCTGGATCCAGGCGAGTATGCGTGGCGGGATCTGTTCGATTGAAAATTTTGCGGCCAGGTAGTCGGCGACCAATGCCACCGTGGTGAAGATTACGACGGCCACCGCAGCGAATGTCAGGCCCAGCAGCAGTGTATCCGTTTTCGGCGTCAGACTCTCCCGGCTGATGAACTGCGGGAAGAAGGCGAGGAAAAACAGGATCACTTTCGGGTTCAGCAGGTTCATCGTGATACCGATCCGGTAAAGCCGGCGAAAAGAATTATTCTCAGGCGTCTGGGGAGCGCCGTCCGGAGCAGGGGCAATGCCGGATGCCGCCGGGTCGGTCGTAATGGTTTTCGTTTGCCCGGCACAAGCTGCTGGAAAGGGTTGCGGCTGTTCGATAGCTATGTTGTCCGGTGAAGGTACTTTCCCCCGGGCCGTTTTTCGGTAGGCGCGTAACGACGCGTAACCCATCCACAGCAGATAGCAAATGCCCGCGTATTTGATCCCTGCGAACAGAGCCGGGGACGAAGCGATGATCAGCGAGAGTCCGAGCGCTGCCGCCGCGGTGTGGAAAAAGAGCCCGGAGCAGAGGCCGAGTGCCACTGAAATACCGGCACGTTTCCCATGCAAAATGCTTTGTGTCAGCACAAACAAAATATCCGGTCCCGGGATCAGCGTCAGCAGCGACGAGGCGATAATAAATTCGACGAGCTTCATTCGGTTAGGATTTGGGCGATTCGGGACGGACGTTTCCTTTTTATTGGTTTCAACGGTTCTGTGCGATCGCAGTCCGGTCTCCGTTGCGGTTATTTGACCCGGAGCCGCTGTTTGAGCCGCAGGATCGTGGTTGGCTTGATGTGGTTCAATTGGCAGATTTTCGACACCGAAGTGGAATAAGTACGTGCCAGCTTCGAGAGCGTATCGCCGCTTTTGATCGTATGGTAAACCGCTTTTGAACCGTTGTTGGACGAAGAGCCTGAAGTCGCAGCGGAGCGCTGGGTATCGGACACGTCGCCGGTCGAGCCTCCGTTCGCCACGAGGGCCGATTCGTCATCCGCCACCGTCTCTTCCGAAAGAGCATCGGAGGTGCTCAACGGCCGGGTCGCCGCTTTGACGTTGCCGCCCCGGTTGTAGAGGTAGAGCGTGTTCGTGTGCAGGCGTTGGTTTTCGGTGTCGAGCAGCAGGCTCGGGTTCAGGGCCTGGTTCGCCACGCGGAACTCGAAATGCAGGTGCTCGGTGGTAGCCCGCCCGGTGCGGCCCGCCAGTGCGATCGGATCGCCCGCTTTCACCACATCGTTGACCGTGACGAGGTTGCGCGAGTTGTGCGCATAGGCGGTTTCCATGCCGTTATAGTGGCGAATCACAATGATATTGCCATACCCGCTGTACGGTTTGGACATTCGTACCACACCGGAGAAAGCGGCACGGATCGTATCGTTCGGAACGGCTTTGATGTCCACCCCGGTGTGCATCGACCGGCCCCGGTAGCCGAATCCGGAAATCTGTTTACCCGGATAGGGATAGCAGAAATCGCTTTCGAGTTCTGCGAGCGGAATTTCCAGTTCGCCGGAAGGTGGGAACGGATTGTTCAGGCTCATCGGGATGCGGACGTTAGCGCTCTCCGTTTCGCCGAAAGTCATCCGGGGCAGCGGGTAGCGATAAGGCAACTTCTTGTGCGTTTCGGTCTCGGGTAGCGAATCGCTAACCGGCTGCTGTTGTTTTCCGGAGGCCTTGGCCTCTTTGTCCGACGTGTCTTCTCCTGCGGGCTTGGAATAGTTCTTGCTGGCCAAAGAAACGTTCGGATTGTACCGGCTGACCTCTTTGTCCTTGTACAGGGATTTTGTGACGGAACAGCTTGATAGCAAAAGTATTGTTAAGGTATAGGATAATGTTCTCAACGGCAGCATCGTATTTTGACTTTAGATTCGGCAGCTAAAAGTAGCGATTTTTTGCGAAAAGACGCCCGTTCACCCGCTTTTCTTGTGGTGTCGGACGGTGCAGGGAACTGTGAGGATATGAAAATAAAAACTATCTTTGTTCAATAAGTAAGGATTAAATATGCAATCGATTATGGATACAGAAAAAACCAGATGCCTGATTATCGGCAGCGGCCCCGCAGGCTATACGGCCGCCATATACGCTTCCCGCGCGAACCTCAACCCGATCCTATACGAAGGGACCGAACCCGGAGGCCAGCTCACCTCGACTACCGATATCGAGAACTTTCCCGGTTATCCGGAGGGGATCAGCGGTACGGCTATGATGGAAGACCTGAAGAAGCAGGCCCAGCGTTTCGGCGCCGATGTGCGTTTCGGCATTATCACGAGCGTGGATCTTTCGGTACGGCCGTTTAAGGTGGTTGCCGACGGTAGGCGGGAGATCGAAACCGATGCGCTGATTATCTCCACCGGTGCGACGGCTAAGTATCTCGGTCTCGCTTCGGAACAGCGTTACAAGGGCATGGGTGTTTCGGCCTGCGCGACCTGCGACGGTTTTTTCTACCGCAAAAAGGATGTCATCGTAGTCGGCGGCGGCGATACCGCCTGTGAAGAGGCGACCTATCTGGCGACGCTGTGCAACAAAGTGTATATGGTGGTACGCAAAGACTACCTGCGTGCTTCGAAGGCGATGCAGGAACGCGTGATGAAGACTCCCAATATCGAAGTGTTGTTCGGCTATACGACCGTCGAGGTACTCGGCGACGAGAACGGGGTGACCGGCGCGTTGGTGCGCCACACCGGCGGTGAAGAGAAGGTGATCGATGCATTCGGTTTCTTTCTCGGTATCGGGCACCATCCCAATACGCAGCTCTTCGAAGGCCAGCTGGAACTGGACAAAGAGGGATATATCAAGACGGTTCCGGGTAGTTCCCAGACCAGCGTAAAGGGGGTTTTCGCAGCCGGAGACGTGCAGGATCCGCGGTATCGCCAGGCCATTACGGCTGCGGGATCGGGATGTATGGCGGCGCTCGACTGCGAACGTTATCTGCTGGACATTCAGTGCCTGCAATAGAATCTGTGTCGCAACAGAACGGATGGTGAAATAGCATCATAAAAAAGAGTGAGGGCTCCGCACATTTTTATGCCTGTTTGTATAATATTGCTGTTTGACCGGATACCCTGCTGACCCATTGCCATGTTTGATACGCGTAAGATATTTTCCATCGCCTCCGGTGCGGACTTCGATCAGGCCGCACTGGAGGTGTTTCGCTTTCAGGCCGAGGCCTGTACACCCTATCGGGAATATCTCGAACTTTTGGGTATCGACCCTGCCGGAGTGGAAACTGTGGAGCAGATTCCGTTCCTGCCGATCGAACTGTTCAAGAGCCATCGGGTATACAGTGGTTCTTTGCCTCCGCAGCAGGTGTTTACGAGCAGCAGTACGACCGGGCAAATTCCTTCACGGCATTATGTTGCCGACCTCGCTATTTATGAAGAGGCGTTTACCCGCGCCTTCGAACTGTTTTACGGCCCGGTCCAGAAGACGGCGGTCTTCGCGTTACTGCCGAATTATCTGGAGCGTGAAGGTTCATCGCTGGTCTACATGGTCGATGCGTTGATCCGCAAAGGTGGGGGTGGTTTCTATCTTCATGACCACGAGGAACTGTTACGGGATATGGCGGCGCATTCCGGTCCGAAAATCCTGCTTGGTGTCAGTTATGCGTTGTGGGATCTGGCCGAAGAACGGCCGGGACCGTTGCACGGCACGATTGTCATGGAGACCGGGGGAATGAAGGGACACCGGGAGGAGTTGCCGCGTGAAGAGTTCCATCGCCTGCTGTGCGATGCGTTCAGCGTGCCTTCGGTGCATTCCGAATACGGAATGGCAGAACTGATGTCGCAGGCCTATTCGTCCGGGGAGGGGCTTTTTCGCACGCCGCCGTGGATGAAGGTGATCGTGCGGGACCTGCACGATCCGTTTGGGCGCCTGCTTGTCGGGTCTACGGGCGGCGTGAACCTGATCGACCTGGCAAACCTCTATTCCTGCAGCTTTGTGCAGACGCAGGATCTGGGGACACTTTATACGGATGGTAGTTTTCGTATTCAGGGGCGCATATCGGGTAGCGAAATTCGGGGATGTAACCTTTTGGTGCAGGAGTGACCGAGTAAACCGCACAGCCGGGGAGACGATCGGGATAGCCTTTGTTTCTGCAGCCGGTTTGTGCGGCATAATATGATGAACAGTCGAGTAAAATGATTCAGATCAAACGACCCGAGGAGTGTTGCGGCTGCACGGCCTGCGCGGAAAAATGTCCGAAACGGTGTATTTCGATGCAGCCCGATGCCGAAGGGTTTCTCTATCCGGTAGTGGATGCAAGCCTCTGCATCGAGTGCGGCTTATGCGAGAAGGTATGTCCGGTGCTGCACCGTTACGGCGCACCCGAACCGGCTTCTGTGCGGGCCTATGCCTGTTGCAACAGGGATGAACCGGTGCGGATGGCCAGCTCGTCGGGCGGAGTGTTTTCGCTGTTGTCCGGGGAGGTGCTCGACAAAGGCGGTGTCGTGTTCGGCGCCCGGTTCGACCATGATTTTTCAGTGGTACACGATAGTGTCGAAGAGATTGCCGGGCTCGGGACCTTACGCGGATCGAAATATACGCAGAGCCGGATCGAAGGCAGTTTTCGCCGGGCGGAATCGCTGCTTAAAGCGGGACGGGAGGTGCTGTTCGTCGGCACGTCATGCCAAATTGCGGGGTTGAAGCGGTTCCTCGGGCGCCCGTATGCGAATTTGCTGGCGGTCGATGTGCTGTGCCACGGCGTTCCCTCGCCGAAAGTGTACGCACAGTATTTCGCTCAGCAAACCCGGCGCGTCAATGCGGAAGCACAACCTGCGACCGAACCCTACCGGCTTGCGCACCTGGAATTTCGGAACAAGGAGGAGCGCGGCTGGGGACGTTATTGCATCGTGTCGGAATATGTCCGTACGAACGGAGGCGAGTCACAGCAATTGCGATTGGCGGTACCCTTCACCCATGAGATGTTCATGCGCGGTTTTTTGCATAACCTCTACCTTCGGCCGTCTTGTCACGAATGTCCGGCGCGCCGGTTGGCGGCCGGGAGCGATTTGACCATTGCCGACTATTGGGGAGTGGAGGAGCATCATCCGGAGATGAATGACAACAAGGGCACGTCCCTGGTTATTCCGCTGAGCGATCGGGGGCGCAGGGCGTTTGCCGCTCTTTCGGTGTCGTTGAAAACGATCGAAACGCCGCTTCAAGAGGCATTGCCCGGCAATCCGTGCCTGATGCGTTCGGTCAGGCCGCACCGGAACCGGGCCCGTTTTTTTGCAGAGTTCGAACATGCGGAAGATCTGCCCGCCTTGATCTCCCGCCTGACCCGGCGCACGCTGCGCGAACGTATGCGCCGCAAACTCCGGGGCGGGTTACGTCGCATCGGATTGGTGCGGTAGACTTACCTGCCGTGAGGAGGATGGCGGAAGAGGTAGACGACAGTTGAGGTGGGAATCCTTGTACCGGGAGCTACGTCAACGAAACGGCATTGCATGAAAACAGATCATCACACTCCGGGCCGGATTGCGGTGATCGTGTTCAAACATATAGCAGCTTTTTATGAAACGCATTCTGATCGAACATTTCCAAAGTCTCGATAATTACGGGACCGGTATGATGGGGCTGGTGACCGTGCAGGCGCTTGCCGATCGTTATGGTACCGCAGAGGTGGAATTTCATTGCGATTTTGCCGATGCTGCGACACTCGAGGCTGTCCGGCGCGAGTTACGGGGCGATGTCCGGCTGTACCGCCATGAACCGGCCGATTACTATACGGCTTCGATCACGAATATCTGGGGAAGGCGTTTGCACCGCCTGTTCCATCTTTTCTTTTCGCCGGAGGGGCGGGGCTTCGACCGGCTGATCGTATTGGGAGGGGACGATATTTCGGAATATTACTCGAAAATCGACCCCTGCGTCAACCTGTTCAAAAAGTGGGAGTCTTCGTTCCTGACCCGCGTGATCCTGCTCGGACAGACGCTCGGTCCTTTCTCGACGCTCTATAACCAGTTGGCGGTGCGTTACCTGATGCCGCGCCTTGAGGTATATGCCCGCGACCGGGTCAGCGTGGATTATCTGCGCGACAATTTCCGGGTGAATGCGTCGCTGAGTGCCGATCTCGCTTTTGCCGACCTGCCTTTACAGGGGGATCGTACGATCGAAAGCGCGGTATTGGAGCGGTATGGGTTAGAACGCGACGGTTATTTCACGGTGGTCGTATCGGCGGGACAGCGCGGGGGTAAGTACTACTGTCAAGATGAGGCGGACTACCTGGATTGCTATCGGGATATCATCGGTTCTCTTGCACAAAAGGAGGCGCTCGCGGACAAAAAAATCGTCCTGTTGGCGCATACGTTCGGCCGTTACGGTGATGAGACGGAGTACGTTCGAAAATTATACGACCGGTTACCGGGGGCGTTGAAAGAGCGGACGGTGCCGGTCACGGATAAGATTTTCCAAACCCGGGCGCGGTTCGTGCTCGGAAACGGTCTTTTTACCGTGACGGGACGCATGCATGCGGCGGTCTCTACGTTCCAGATGGGGCGTCCGGCGGTTTGCCTCTCGTACAGTACGAAATTCCGCGGTGTGATCGGTGGCAGTCTCGGACAGGACGATCTGGTGATCGAAGCCGACGACAATGCTCTGTGGCACAGTCGCCGGATCGTCGCTCTGGTATGCGACCGGGTAGATCAGGTACTTGCGGAGTACAGGGAACGCTGCGAGCGGATCGGTAGCCGGGTCAAAGAGCTACAACGGCAAGTGGCCGTTACGCTCGATGAGATTTCGTCGGAGAGGCCTGCCGGTCGGAAACCGGTACAGTGATTTGCCTGGCGGCAGAAATGCGAATGCGGATTATCCGTAGTTGCCCGGATATGCCGGGAATGCCGTTGTAGGAGTGCATATGGTCAGGGCAATCGAGGAGATTCATTGGGTCAAGTGATCTCCTCAGCGCTTGATCCGTAAGAAAACGATCAGTTATGGATATTACATTTTCGGTAGTTATTCCCTTGTATAATAAAGGGCGGGAAATTGCCCGCACGCTCGGAGGCGTTGCGGCGCAAACCTATACGCCGCTGGAAGTGATCGTGGTGGATGACGGTTCGACCGATGATAGCGCCCGGGTGGTCGAAGGGTTGGACCTGCCCGGCGTGCGCCTGATCCGGCAACCGAACGGCGGCGTATCGGCGGCCCGCAACCGGGGCATTGCCGAGGCGAAGGGCGATTACATCGCGTTGCTCGATGCCGACGACTACTGGAAGCCGGAATATCTGGAACGGGTGGCGGCGCTGATCGGACGTTATCCCGGCTGCGGATTGTACAGCATGGGTTTCGAAGTACACCGCCCGGAAGGCGTTTTTCCGAACGAGACAGTTATGCAGGAGGGGATAGTCGGTAACTATTTCCGCACGGCGATGCGGGTCAACCTGACCCAGACTTCCAGCGTGACGATTCCCCGCGCCGTATTTGAACGGCTCGGCGGTTTTCCCGAAGGGATGAAATTGGGGGAGGATCAGTACGTATGGACGAAGATCGCACGGACCTATCCGGTCTGCTATTCGCCGCAGCGCTTTTCGGAGTTCAACCTGATGGCGCAGAACCGTTCCGCGCAGAACTACAAGATGGAGCGGACTCCTTATTCGTTTTGGGAATTTTACGATCCCGGGACGCCGGACTGCAACGAGTATATTGCACGCTGCGAGATTGGCAAGGCTTTGGTCCACAGTGTATACGGTTATACGGATGCTGCGCTTGAGGTCGAACGAAGGTACAGTTATAACCGACATTACCGGCTCGGATGGTGGAAGTTGCGTATCCTGAACCGCTTGCCGGTGATGTGGCGCCGCCCGTTGCTCGATTCCTACAAACGGGTGACCTGGCTGGTGTCGAAAAAAGGGTTGCTCGGGTAGGCGCTACTACCGGATTAGGCCCAACAGCCCCCGCGAGATATTCCAGCGCATTTTGATCAGGTAACGGCCCTTGATCGGTTCGCCCTGCACCGTATAACCGAGGGCGAGGACGAATGTTCCGCCCCATTTGATCCCTTCGCTGAAAAGCCGTTTCAGGTAGGTGGCAGTTCCGAGGTTCCGGGTGCGGACCCGTTCGCTTTTACCGATCATGCGGGTGAGCCGGTCGAAATATTCGGGCGTCAGCTTTTGTTCCGGGATGATGTGATAGATGATTGCACCCGGCACATAGTAGATCTCTTCCCCTCCGGCCCGCAGCCGAGCGAACAGGTCCTTCTCCTCGCCGCCCATCGGAGAGTTGCCGGTACGCCCCAGTTCCGGATTGAACATCCCGTAACGTTCGATGGCCGTGCGCCGGATACCCATATTCCCGCCGCCGGGATAGGTGTGTTTCGGAAAGGGAACGATCTTTTCCCCGTAATAGAATGTTCCGGCGATCGGCCGTTCGGCATAACGGCTGAGCCATGCCGGTACCGGGAATTCGTACAGCGGTGTGACCACGCCGCCGCAGGCCGCTGCGGTCGGATACATCCCGAAAAAGTCGTAGTAACTTTTGAGGAAATCCCGGTTGACCAGTTCATCGTCGTCGATGATGGCGAAATAGTCCCCTTTCGCGTGGTTTATTCCGCAGTTGCGGGCATGGGAAAGTCCCTGGCGGATTTCGGTTACCATCGTAAAGTTGAGTTCCGGCTGAGCTTCTGCAAAGGAGCGGCATACTTCCGCAGTGTGGTCCGTCGAGTTGTTGTTGACCACGATGATCTCGAACAGTTCGGAACCGAGGCTTTGGTTGGTGAGGCTGTTCAGTGTGCGGGGCAGATAGTCGGCCCGGTTGTAGGTGGCGATAATCAGCGAAAGTCTGACCGAGGAGCGTGATCCTGGCGTAGTGATCGTTGGGGCACTCATGGCGCGTGTTTTTGGCCGGACAAGTTGGAATCCGGGCATTTGTGCATGTGTAAAAGTATAAAAAAAAACGGTTCCCCGAAAGAACCGTTTTTCTGTATGGCACAGCACGACGATCTTCGTGCATAGGGTATTGGGTTTCTTGTCCGGAGAGAAAGTCCCGCGGCAGTTAGAAGCTCAATCGCAGGCCGAAGAGAATGCCCCACGTGCTGGCTGTGGAGTTCTGGCCTACCCATTTTGAGTTTTTCTTGAAATTGTCGCTGCTGCTGGCATTGAGGGTGTATTGGGCGGCACCGGCCGCATTTTGCCCGGTGTAAGTAAAGAGTCGGAAATTTTCGTAGCTCTGCATCCCGTTGGTGTAGTAAACGCCCCAGTTTTTGTTCAGCAGGTTGCCCACGTTGAGAATGTCGACGCTGAACTGCAGCGAATAGCGGTTGTTCGAGCCGAAATTCGAGGCGATGTCCTGCAGGAACTTGAAGTCGAACTGGTTGATCCAGGGCTGTACGTCTCCGTAACGTTCGGCATATTGACCCTGACGCTTCTTCAGGTACGAATTGCCGTTCAGGAAAGCTTCGTAATCGCGCTGTTGCTCGGCGGCGGAATAGGTCACTTTCCCGGTCTCTTTGTTTTTCACATCGACGAAGTTGGTCTGGTCGGGACGCGGAATGAAAATCAGGTCCTGACCGAAGGTGTCGCCGTTCATGTCGTTCGAGAAAACGTAGCTCAGGCGTCCCTGGTTCGTGCCGCTATAGTAAAGCGTGAAGGTCGAACGCAGGTGGTTCTTGGCCCAGTCTATCGAATAGGAGATATAGCCGTTTACACGGTGCGGCATCGAGAAGGCCGAATAGCTGACTCCCGGATCGTTCAGGCTGCCCACCGAGGCGCTGGATCTCCAGGCCGACAGGGCGACACTGCCCGGATTGGCAGTGAGGTCTTTCGCATTGTTGTAGGTGTAGGCGATCATACCGGACAGACCGTTCGAAAATTGCTTGGTCAGCTGTACCGTCAGCGAAGCCTGGTGTCCTTTGTTCGTATTGGTCAGCACCATCATCGAGCTGACGTCCTTGTTCAGTTTGCCCGAATTCCATCTGGGACGGTCGTCTACGCCGGTGAAATTGCCGACCGGATCGGGCAGGTTGATGTTTCGCTGCGTTACGGCGTTGATATCCTTCGAGTACATCGCTTCGAGAGTCAGCACCATCTCCCACGGCAGGCGGAAATCTGCGGCGACGCTCGTGCGCCACAATTGCGGGAGTTTGAAATTCTCGTCCACTTTGGCGAAGTTTGAGCCGGAGGGTGTTTCTCCCGCCTTGGGCGGATTCGGGAAAATAGCCGGATTGTTGAATACCTGGTCGCGGTAATTCGGGTTGAAACGCAGATCGTTGGGCACTCCGCCACCGGTGAGTACCACTTCGGGGCTCTGTACGAATCCGGCGCTTCCTGGTTGGTTCGTGAACCAGACGAACGGCAGCAGCCCGGTAAAGATGCCTGTTCCTCCGCGCAGCTGGATCGAGCGGTCGCCCGTAATGTCCCAGTTGAAGCCTACACGCGGCGAGAAAAGCGGTTTGCTCTTGGGCCATTGGCTCAGGTTGACGGTTTGCCCGTTCTCGAAAGGAATTTCGCTCAGAGGAGTTTGTACACCGTTAATCGACGTGGAAGTTGGCCCCTGGAGTTTCGTGTAGAAGATCGGAACTTCGAGGCGCAGACCCGCGGTCAGGCGCAGTTTAGGATTGACCCTCCATTCGTCTTGGACGTAAACACTGGCCAGCCCGAAGGTGAGTTTCGTGCGCGCATCCTCATTGCCGGGGTATCCGAGCTGGTAGGCGAATGCGGCCGGTTTCGCGTTGTTGATGAAGTCGTCCACCGAATTGTAGGCGTAGTAAGTGGTTCCCTCGCGCATGTAACCGTTGCTGAAATGTTGGTTTTCGTAAGACAGTCCGGCGGTGAGCGTGTGCTGTCCCAAACCGATGGTCACATTGTCGGTGATGTTGAAGGTATTGTTCAGTACGCCGTTGTTGAACGAGAAGATTTCTGTGCCGAACGACATGTAACCTTCATAGGTTTTACCGTCGCTGCCCAGACGCATGATGTCGACGAATGGAAAAAGGTCTCCGTCCGTTTTACGGGTGTCGTTGATGTTCGTGAACGAAGCGAGCAGCTTGTTCGAGACCTTCGGGCTGAAGACGCTGTTCAACTCGGCCGTGATCGAACGCACGCGGTTTTCCTGCTTGTAACCGGTATTGGCGAACGAGATGGAGTTGATGCTGTTTCGGCCTGCGTTGTTCAGCCGGACGCCGCCCGGGGTGGAAGCTCCGCTCACGAGGTTGTCGTCCTGGGATTTGACATCGTTGTAGCGCACCATCAGCTTGTGGTTCTTGCTGATGTTCCAGTCGATGCGGGCCATGATTTTGTAGTTGTCCGCAGCCGAGTTGCCGAAATTCTGGTATGCGCCGGGATCGTAATTGTACTTCTCTTTGAGGGAATTCGAAACCCGTTCCAAGTCGGCGATGGTGGTCTGTGATATCTTGTTTTCGGCGCTTCCGACACCGTCCGTGCTCGGCTGCCATTGGTTTCCGAGGAACGATTTGTATTCGAGCTCGCCGTTGATGAAGAAGAAGAGCTTGTTTTTGATAATCGGGCCGCCGACGCTGGCACCGTAGGTTTGGCGTGAGGTGGTTTTGGCATTGGCGACGGTGGCATCCTGCACCCGGTCGCCGGTCATCGATTTGAAGCGCTGGAACGTATAGGCCGTTGCATGGTATGAGTTATCGCCCGATTTGGTGACGGCGTTGATGTTCGCACCGGTGAAATTCGACTGGCGAATGTCGAACGGGGTCAGGTTGACTGAAATTTCTTGGATAGCATCCAGTGAAATCGGTTGCGCGTCGCCGCCCGGGTAGTTGTTCGACGTACTCAGGCCGAAGCGCTGTGCGAAGGCCGCACCGTCGATCGAAACGTTGTTGTAACGGGTGTCCCGGCCCCCGAAAGAACCGCTGTTTCCGGCCTGCGGCGTCAGGCGCGTAAAGTCCGAAATCGAACGGCTGACGGTCGGCAGCACGTTAAGCTGGCGGTTGTTGATGTTCGTCGCTACGCCGGCACGGTCGGAATTGAGGATCGAACTGCGTGTGCCGGTGACCACCACTTCGTCCAGGTCGGTCGATTCGATGGGCAGCGTGACGTCGAGTACATAGTTGTCACCCAATGCGATATTGATACCTTCATTGAGTACGGTCTGGAAGCCGAGCATCGAAATTTTCACCGAATAGGGACCGCCCGAACGCATGTTCATAATGCGGTAATTGCCGGTACCGTCCACAATGGCGGAATACTCGGTGCCTGAGGGAGTGTGTGTGGCCAGGACCAGTGCGCCGACTACGGGGGCACCCTGTTCATCCTGCACATGTCCGCTCATGCTCGAGGTGGTGACCTGTGCCGAGGCGGCAGAGAATGCCAGCAGGCAAAGCATGAAAGAGACGAATTGCTTCATACGGGATTGGTTTGGTTGATTAAACATTCTATATAATGTCGCAAAAGTAGGACTTTAAATGGAGATTTAAGTTAATCGGGGATTAATAAATTTACATTACTTTCCTGCCGGATTGTCAGAACAGTTCGTATTATGGTGCTGAAATACAACCGGAATAAGGATTTCTGTTTTGCGGAGGCGGATAAAAATGAGGAATGTTACCTCGGTAAAGCAGACTTAAAGATGGGAAATAACGGTTTTTTGACACTTTTTTAAAAAATGTGACAAAAATGGTTGTTGGAAAAGTGCCTTGCAATCCGAATATTTGTACTTTTACTTTAAACTGCGATCCAATTTACAATCGATGAAAGGCAAATCAGACACGGTGCCCTCCCAGGAAAACAGGCAGGGAATAGATGACCGGCATCAGAAAATCGTTTCCGTACTGGCTGCGCACAAGGTTGCCCTGTGGGAATATGATATCCGGACCGGTGTCTGTAGTTTCGATGAGGATTATTTTCGCATATTGGGCCTTACCGAGGCAGGCGTCGAGTTTTCCGATATAGATGATTTCTATCGGTTCGCACATCCGGATGATGTGTCTAACTACCGCGAGGCTTTCGGCCGGATGTTGGCGTCCGATACGAAAAATGCCTGTATCCGGGTGCGGTGTGTCGGGAACAAGGGACAAGTAATTTGGCTCGAAGATAATTTTTTCTCCTATCAGTCCGATGAGGAAGGGCGCCCGCAGAAACTGGTCGCTTATACCGGTAACATAACGGCCCGGTGCGAGGGAGAAGCCCGTATCCGTGCGCTCGAAGAGCGTAACCGTAAAGTGATCGAAGCACTGCCCGAGTTTATCTTCATCATGGACGATCGGTTTTTCATTACCGATGTACTGATGGCTTCCGGTACGGTGTTGCTGCATCCTGTGGAAGAGTTGATTGGTGCCGACGGCCGCACGATCTATTCGGCCGAGGTGAGTGACCTGTTCGTGCGTAATATCCGGGAGTGTCTCGCGGACGGGAAGATTCGTGAGATCGAATATCCGCTCGATGTCGAGAGCGGGCGGCACTATTTTCAGGCGCGTATCGCCCCGTATGAGAAGAACAAAGTCCTGGCACTGATCCATGATATCGGCGACCGCGTCCGGTGGTCGAAAGAGCTGATCGAAGCGAAGGCCCGCGCCGAGGAGTCCGACCGGATGAAATCTGTCTTTTTGGCTACGATGAGCCATGAGATCCGTACGCCGCTCAATGCGATCGTCGGTTTTTCGGAGTTGATCGCCGCAGGCGATTGCGGGGAAGAGCAGGAGGAGTATCAGGAAATCATTCGCAGCAACAGTAATCTGTTATTGCAGCTGGTCAACGATATTCTCGACCTTTCCCGGATCGAGTCGGGCAAATCCGAGAATCATTTCCAACCGGTCGAGGTGACCGGGCTGCTCGACGAGGTGGGCAAGGTGCACAGCTTGAAAATGACGGCCGGGGTTGAACTGAAAATCGTTGCGCCTGCACGGCCGGTCTGGATTTTGACTGACCGCAACCGGTTGACTCAGGTGTTGTTCAATTTTTTGTCCAATGCCATTAAGAATACCCAGCATGGATGTATTACGCTGGGTGCCGTGCAACGGGACGGTTGGCTCGACCTGTTTGTCAGCGACACGGGCTGCGGCATGCCTGAGAATAAGATACCTTTGATTTTCAATCGTTTCGAGAAGCTGAACGATTTTGTGCAGGGTACCGGCCTGGGACTCTCCATCTGCCAGAGTATAGCCGAACGCCTTGGGGGATATATCGATGTCCAGTCGCAGTTGGGTGTAGGCAGTACTTTCTCGTTCTGTCTGCCTTATCGCGCCGATGCCGAACTTGAGGTTGCAGAACTGCAGCAACCGGTTGCCGCGTCGGTTCAGAAGCATCCCGGCAGGAAGCGGAAGGTGATCTTGGTGGCGGAAGATGTCGAAGCCAATTACCGCCTGCTGGCGGCCCTGCTGAAAAAAGAGTATACGCTGCGTTGGGTGACCAACGGCCGCGAAGCGCTCCACAGTTTCGTGCGTGAGCGGCCCGACCTGATCCTGATGGATATCAAGATGCCGGAGATGAACGGCATCGAAGCGACCGAACGTATCCGCAGTATTTCGCCGGACATTCCGATTATCGCCGTGACGGCGCATGCGTATTATACCGATAAGGAGCAGGCATTGGCCGCGGGCTGTAATGCGATCGTCTCGAAGCCTTATGCGATTGCGGACCTGAAGCAGGCTATAGAAAAATGGATTAATCCCGTCCCGGAAAGCGCGGTGAGCTGAGACGTCGTACCGTAGACCGGGCGGAGAGGCTTTCGGTGATCATCCAGCGAGGCAGGGGTGGATGATTCTTTCTTCCGGGGGGGGGTATAATGAGTATAAAAAAGTAAACGTAAGTCTAAATGAAAAAGGTCGCCCAAACGGGCGACCTTTTCTGTGTTTTTGAAACTGTATACCCGCCAGGAACCGAACCATAAGGATAGGTTTGGTCGGGGATAGGCAGATGTTATCACAGGGATGCGATGTAATCGGACATCTCTTGTTCGTGGGCTTCGATGCTCTGCAACAGTTTGAACTGGGCATAGGAGCGTTGCAGGTTATGCTCGGGAAATTTGATTTTGTAATAGGTGTCCCCGTCGAGGTAATCGGTCAGAAAACGCACCGTCTGCATGTAGGTCAGCATCTTTGCCCCGAAAGGAAGCAGTTCGCGTTCGGTCGGGGTCAGGAAACTTCCCGCACTACGGATATAACCTTTCGAAAAGGCGTGGAAAATATCCATATTTACCGAAACGTTGTCAAGGTCCGGATCGTCTTCGGCCCCGGTATTCGCTCCGGTGCGGATGAAGTCGCCGAAATCGCTGAGCACGAAACCTGGCATCGTCGTGTCGAGGTCGATCACGCACAGCGGCTTTCCCTGTTCGTCGAAGAGCAGATTATTGACTTTCGTGTCGCAGTGCGTAACCCGTTTGGGAAGTCTGCCTGCGCGGTAAAGCTGCTGTGCTTTGCACATCACCTCGGCGCGTTCGAGTATCTCTTCTACGAGTTTTTGCACGTCTTTCAGGCGCCCCGCACTATCGCGGGCGATCGACTCTTTGAAGCCCTCGACCCGGAATTCGATGTTGTGGAAATTCGGGATCGTTTCGCCCAATGCTCCTTCGGGCAGGTCCGAAAGCTGTGACTGGAAGTTGCCGAACGCCATTCCGGTCTGCTCGGCCAAAGTGGGTGTCATCGTTTCGTGGGTCACGGAACGCGGAATCATCACCGTCATGCGCCAATAGTTTTCGCCGTCGAAATGGTAGAGTTTACCGTCTTTCGCCGGTACCAACTTCAGCGCCTTGCGGTCGATGTCGCTTTCGTCCGAGGCTTCGAGTTTGGCCCGGATATGGTCGGTCACGCGTTGGATATTGCGCTGGAGTAGTTCCACATCTTTGAAAATGTGGTGGTTGATCCTTTGCAGGATATAGTCCGGCGTGTTCGTCTCAGCGGTCGTTACGCTGTAGGTGTCGTTGATTAGGCCGTTGCCCACCGGGGCGATCCCTGAGACGGTTCCCTCGATATCGAATTGTCCGGCGATTTTCAGTTTTTGTTCCATACTTGAATTGTACAAAAAACAAGGGTTAGTCACATCGTGCTTCGGGAATGAATGGACATTCCCGCTTTACTTTCTATTTCGCATCTCCCGGCGCATAGGCGAACGAGAAACCTTTGACTTTGTCCCAGGCCCCGCGCGTGAAATCGGGAACTTTGACCGGTGCGCTTCCGTTCTGAACCGAAGCTTCGGTCAGCGCGACAAGCGAACTCCACTCGGCCGCATCGTATACGTCCTGGTCCAGCGGAAGGCCGTTGCGAAGGCAGTAAATCAGGCGCGAGTCCATGATGAAATCCATTCCGCCGTGTCCGCCCACCGCGCGGGCTTTTTCCCCGTACTCCTTCGAGATCGGATGCTCATAACGGGTCAGCAGGTCGGCCAGGGCTTTTGCATCGAGACCCTCTGCTTCCACGGAGTCGAGCCCGATCTGCTCGATGGGATATTTCTGGGCGAATCCCCTCGTGCCTACCACCTGATGGATGCGGCTGTACGGACGCGGATTCGATACGTCGTGCTGTACCATGATCGTCTTGCCTTTGGCCGTACGGATTACGGTGGTGTTGACGTCTCCGAGCTTGTAGTCGCGTTTGGCGAATTTGCTCTCCGGGCCGTGGTTCGTGATAGCGGCATCGGTCAGCCCGAACTGGTCGGAAGACATTGATACGAGGTAATCCATCTTGTCGCCGCGGTGGATGTTCATGATCTGGGCGATCGGGCCGAGGCCGTGCGTCGGATAGGGATTGCCGTCGTGGGCGGCGTTGTATTCGAGACGCCACATGTCGTGGTAGCCGGTCGAATCGTTCATGCACAGCCCGCGCAGGTCGTGGTTGTAGGCTCCCTCGGTGTGTACGACCTCGCCGAAAAGTCCCTGTTGGGCCATGTTCAGCGTAGCCAGCTCGAAGAAGTCGTAGCAGCAGTTTTCGAGCATCATGAAGTGCTTGCGGGTTTTTTCCGAGGTATTGACCAACTGCCAGCATTCGTCGAGGGTCAATGCCGCCGGCACTTCCGAAACGGCATGCTTGCCCTGCTCCATTGCATAAACGGCGATCGGCGTGTGCATCTTCCAGTCGGTGCAGATGTAGACCAGATCGACGTTATTCAGTTCGCAGGCTTGTTTCCATACAGAGGTGTCGCCGCTGAATTCTGCGGCTTTCGGGAAACCGGCTTTATTCAGCGTGGCCTGGGCTTTGGCTACGTTACCCGGCACGATGTCGCACAGGGCGACGATCTTCGCGCCGTCCACATGCGTCAGGCGTTCAACGGCTCCGCTACCACGCATACCCAATCCGATCACGGCGATACGTACCGTGTCGATCGGATCGCATCTCAACTCCAAGACGTCTTGTTGACCGGCCGGGCGCGCCGGCTCGAGAAATTCGATCATTGCGCTTTTTTGCTCTTGCTGACAGCAACCGTTCAGCATGACCGTCGAGGCGATTGCCACTACCGCGAGCATTAAGGTGTAAAATCTTTTCATCGGGTGTTGTTTTAGGGTTAATAATTCGGTTGTAGGAGGGTTTGCTTGCGACGGGCGCTTCTTTTTGCGGGGAAGGCCGTTTGCCGGTGCCGTCATAAACAATCTTCCCGTTCAGGAACCGTATCTGCCGGTACTCTTTTCGGGTACCGGCAGACAGCGGTTCGGGAAGGTAGATCTGATGCGGAATCCGATCGAATCGGATCGTTTATTCGCCCTGTGTCAGCGAGTAAGGCCGCTGTTCGGGCGTGAAAGTCCGCTTTTTGTTCGGTTTGGGACCCATCACGAAGTTCAGTTCCCCGCCACCCATGATCTGGTTGTGCGTCAGGTAGGCCGTTTTGATCGGCTCGCCGTTCAGCGTCACGCTTTGTACATAACGGTTTTTATCGCTTACTTTATCGGCGCGGATGGTAAGGCTCTTGCCGTCGCCGAGGTTTACCTTCATGTAAGGCAGGTAAGGCGCTCCGATTACATACTGGTCGGTGCCGGGGGCCACGGGATAGAAGCCCATCGCAGTGAAAATATACCAGGCCGACATTTGACCGCAGTCGTCGTTGCCGCACAGTCCGTCGATGTTGTTCTGATACATCTTATTCATGATCTCACGTACCCAGTATTGCGTTTTCCACGGTTCAGAAGTCCAGGCGTAGAGGTACGGAATGTGCTGGCTCACTTCGTTGCCGTGCACATAATTCCCCAGAATACCCTCGCGGGTTACATCTTCAGTCTCTGCGAAGAATTCGTCGGGCAGATACATGGTAAAGAGCGAATCGAGTTTCTGGATAAACCTCTTGTCTCCGCCCATGTAGGCCTTCAATCCTTCCACATCCTGCGGAACATAGAACGAATAGTTCCACGAGTTACCTTCGAGGAAGCCTTCGCCGTGCGTGCCCAGCGGGTGGAAATCCTTTTTCCACGTACCGTCGCTGTAACGTGCGCGGGCCAGACCCAGATTCTTGTCGAAAGTGTTGCGGTAGTTCAGCGCGCGTTTTTTGTAGGTGTCGGCGATCTCTGTCTTGCCCATATTTTTGGCCGTGTTGTAGATCGTCCAGTCGTCGAATGCATATTCCAGCGTGTTCGACGCTCCTGTCGGATTTTTGTCGAACGGAACGTAGCCCAGTTCCATATACTCTTTCAGGTTGCCGTAGTAAGGAATGGTCGAACTGCTGACCATCGCTTCCAGTGCGAGCGGCTTATCTACCTTGATGCCTTTGGTGATCGCGTCGGCCAGTACAGGAACGGCGTGGTAGCCGATCATGCAGAAGTTTTCATTGCCCATGTGCGACCATACCGGCAGTGCGTGGTGGATGCTCTGCTCGTAGTGCTTCAGCATCGATTCGACCATGTCGGTGTTGCGTTCGCGGTTGATGATGTTGTAGAGGGGCATCAGGGCGCGGTACGTATCCCACAGCGAGAAGATGGTGTAATTGGTAAAGCCTTCGGCCTTGTGGATGTTCTGGTCGAGGCCGCGGTACTGGCCGTCCACGTCCATGTAAACTGACGGGTTGATCAGTGTGTGGTAAAGCGACGTATAGAGCATCGCCAGTTGGTCGTCGCTGCCTTCGGCTTCGATGACGTTCAGCTCCTTGGCCCATTTTGCACGAGCTTCGGCGGCGATCTGTTCGAAAGTTTTGTTGCCGGCTTCGGCTTCGAGGTTCTTCATTGCCCCTTCGGTGCTGACGGCCGACAGTCCCACTTTGATATCGAGCGTCGGGTCGTTGCCCAAATCGAAATCGAAGTAGCATACGATCTGGCGTCCCTGAATATCGGGGAAATTACGGTTCGGCTTGAATTTGGCCAGATGACCCATGTATTTGGGTTTCTTGTGGTCGATGTAGCCGTAGTTGTTGAAAGGCTTCGAGAACTTCATCGCAAAATAGGTGTAGTTCGCCCGTGCCCAGCCGTTTGTGATGCGGTAACCCACCAGCGTGGAGTCGTTCACGACCTGTACGCTCGCCCACAGCACCTTGCCGTCGTAGTTGTAGATCGCATGGTTCATGTCGAGGATGATGCGAGACGTATCGGCGTCAGCCGGATAGGTGTAGCGATGCACGCCCGTGCGCTCGGTAGCGGTCAACTGCGCTTTTACGCCGTAGTCGTCGAGCATCACTTCGTAATAGCCCGGCGTGGCGATTTCGGTATCATGCGAGAACCGCGAACGGTAGCCCGCATCCGGATCGGTCGCCGTGCCCGGGTTGAGCTTCAATGCTCCGGTGGTCGGCATGATCAGGATGTCGCCCAGATCGGAGTGGCCGGTGCCGCTGAAGTGGGTGTGGCTGAAGCCGACGATCGTCGAATCTTTGTGCTGGTATCCCGCACAGTATTCGTATGCGCGCGGCTGGTAGACTCCGTTGATGTTGTGCGGGATGGTGTCCGTGTCGGGACTCAGCGCAACGATTCCGTGCGGTACGCAGGCACCGGGGAAAACGTGTCCCATTTTGTTGGTGCCGATGATCGGGTTGACCTGGTCTACCGCGCTGCGCTGCTGGGCCGACAGGGTGGCTGCGCCCGCCAGCAGACAAAGAGATAAGCAGAGAGTTTTATTCATGTCTGGTTTTCAGTATGGATTTAACAAGTGCTTTCAAAGATAACGATTTCACCCGGATTTTCGTCTAAAGGCGTATGGAATTCGCGCAAAAAGCTCCGGAGTTTAATCGCCAGTCCCGGCATCCGGCTTGTCGTGATATACAACGAGTCCGGGAATGCCGGTCAATGGAATAGGGCCTGAAAATGGGGTTTGTAAAACGATGATGAGATGGTAATAATTTTATTATTAATCTGTTGGATATTGCTTTTGCGATTGGTTATTCCGCTGAAATGGCCGCTTGGGCAATCACATCCGGACCGTGAGGTTTCCCATTTTGACAAATCATCCTTGCCAAAATGGAAGGGTAAAAAGAATGAAGTGAGGTTATAAGGGAAAATAATTTACTAAAATCAGAATATAAAATGAGAGTGATGAAATTCGGCGGCACTTCGGTAGGATCCGCTGTCCAGATTCGGAAAGTCGCAGGGCTTATCGGGAATAAATCCCCTAAAATCGTTGTATTGTCGGCTATGTCGGGGACAACCAACACCTTGGTGGAAATAGCCGGAACACTTAAAGACGGTGACCGTTTCCGGTTTGGTGAACTGGTCGGGCAACTTGAGTTCAAATATGTGGAAACAGTCAATGACCTGTTTGGTACGGAGAGTTGCCGCCGGTTGGCTGTGGATGGGATGACGGATTGTTTCCGTACTCTATGGAAAATGCCTCAGGCCGGTTATACACCCGAGAATGAAAAAGTGATATTGGCACAGGGAGAGTTACTCTCCACGTTATTGATGCACCTATGCCTGAAAGAGATGAATATAGAGTCCGTAGTGCTGCCGGCATTGGAATTTATGCGGCTGGGCGGCAACGGCGAACCCGATGGGCGGTTCATCCGCCGCAATTTGTGCAAATATTTGCGACAGCACCGCAAGTGCTCCCTGTTCATCACGCAAGGCTATATTTGCCGCAATGCGGCCGGAGAGATCGATAACCTGCAACGCGGGGGCAGCGATTATACGGCATCGTTAATCGGAGCGGCAGTAAGGGCGGAAGAAATTCAAATATGGACCGATATCGACGGACTGCACAACAATGATCCGCGCATAGTGCCTAATACGGTTCCGGTACGGTTGCTCAGTTTCGACGAGGCATCCCGGCTGGCCTATTTCGGTGCGAAAATCCTGCATCCGCTTTGTATCCAGCCCGCCGAGAAACACCGTATTCCGGTCCGATTGCTCAATACGATGCAGCCGGAGGCACCCGGCACGCTGATTACCGAATGTGCTGAAAAGGGTAAAATTAAAGCCGTAGCGGCCAAAGACAATATCACTTATATTAAAATCCGGGCTTCACGGTCGCTGCCGGCCTACAAATTCATCAGCAAAGTATTCGGCGTTTTCGCACGCTGTAAAACACCGGTCGATCTGGTGACCACTTCCGAAGTAAATATCTCGGTATCGATCGACGATCCGCAGCGCTTACAGGAAATTGTCGCGGAATTGGGCAAATACGCAGAGGTTACGGTTGAAAAAGACATGGTGATCGTTTGTGTCGTGGGAGACTTGGAGTGGCACAATGTCGGTTTCGAAGCCAGGATTATCGGTGCGCTCCGTGATATTCCGGTGCGGATGATCTCCTATGGGGAGAGTAGCAGCAACGTTGCGCTCGTGATGCGGAGCAGCGATAAGAGCCGGGCGTTGCAGGCACTCAACGAGTATGTTTTTGTTTAAATGGGGGAAAAATAGGAGGTGAGCGGATTTTTGCTATCTTTGGGAGCAAATCACTTACTGACCGATTCTGTTATGAAAAAAATCTTTGTATCGTTGCTGCTACTGGCGGCCTTCTCGTTGCAGGCTTCCGCACAGGACAAGTATGTGCCTACGGAGGAGAACCTGCGCAACCGTGAAAAGTTCCAGGACGACAAATTCGGCGTCTTCATCCATTGGGGCATCTACAGTATGCTCGGTGACGGCGAATGGGCGCTCGAACTGAACAAACTCGACGCTAAAGAGTATGCGAAACTCGCTTCCGGATTCTATCCGTCGAAATTCGATGCCGCTGCCTGGGTGTCGGCCATTAAAAATGCCGGCGCAAAATACATTACAATCACGTCGCGTCATCACGACGGTTTCTCGATGTTCGATACGAAGTATTCGGATTACAATATCGTGAAAGCGACGCCTTTCGGCCGCGACATCATCAAAGAGCTGGCCGACGAGTGTAAGAAACAGGGAATTACGCTTAATTTCTACTATTCCCACATGGATTGGACTCGTCCCGACTATTATCCGCTGGGACGCTGCGGCCATAACACGGGCCGTACCGAACATGGCCAGTGGAGCGACTATTGGAATTTTATGAACAACCAACTCTCCGAACTGCTGACCAACTATGGCCCGATCGGAGCGATCTGGTTCGACGGCTGGTGGGACAAGCCTTTCGATAAGGACTGGCAGTTGGATAAGCAATATGCGGTGATCCACAAAATCCAGCCGGGTTGCCTGATCGGTAACAATCACCACCAGAAACCGTTCGATGGCGAGGATTTCCAGATGTTCGAGCGCGACCTGCCCGGACAGAACACCGCCGGACATTCCCCCGATTCGGAGATCGGTACGCTGCCGCTCGAAACCTGCCAGACAATGAACGGCATGTGGGGTTATAAGATCAACGACCAGAATTACAAGTCGGGCAAGGAGTTGATTCAGTATCTCGTGAAAGCCGCCGGCAATAACGCGAACCTGTTGCTGAACATCGGCCCGCAACCCAACGGCGAGATACCTGCGCTTGCACTCGAGCGCTTCCGCGAGATCGGCGATTGGATGAAGGTCTACGGCGAAACGGTCTACGGAACCCGCGGCGGGATCATTCCGCAGCGCGAATGGGGTGTTACCACGCAAAAAGACAACAAACTTTATGTGCATATCCTGAACCTGCAGGACGACGGCCTCTTCCTGCCGATTACCGATAAAAAGGTGAAGAAGGCGACCCGCTTCGTGGACGGAGCTCCAGTGAAGTTCACGCAGGATAAGGACGGCGTGCTGTTGCGACTGGGCGAAGTTCCGACCGATATCGACTATGTCGTGACGTTGGAGATGTAAGGCGGCCCGGTTCTAAATGATCCGGTTCCCCAAAAGTAAATCAAAAGATAGACGCATATCACAAGGGCGGCTTCACTGCCGCCCTTGTGATATCTCTGTTTTAAGAACCGGATTTCCTTAAATTTCAGGATCGGATTCTCCCGGATTTATTGTACCCGCCGGATCGAAACGATCTTGACCGGTTCGGTGAGGATTTGCATCGAATCCTGCAGCTGTTGGATTCGCCGGACGACATCCATTCCTTCGGTTACCCGGCCGAATGCGGCGAAGCCCTGTCCGTCCGGGTTGCGCTTGCCGTTGAAATCCAGTTCGGGTTGGTCGCCGATGCAGATGAAAAACTCCGACGAAGCGCTTCCCGGTTCGCTGCGTGCCATCGACAGCGTTCCGTCCAGGTGTTTCAGGCCGGTCGCTTCGGTCGTTTCGTGTGCGATCGGTGTGAGGTTGCCTACCGACGAATCGTTACGCAGGCCGCCCTGGATAACGTCGATCTTGACATCGTTGTCCGGTTGGTTGTCGGGACGCACGACCCGGTAAAATGTCGCGCCTGTATCGTAGGCTCCTGCATCGACCAATTTCATGAAATTCGCTCCCGAAATCGGGGCACGGACCGTGTCGATCGTCGCGGTGATCTCTCCGGCGGAAGTGGTGATGACGACAACCGGAAGCCGGTTGCCGGGCTGACAGGCATTCAGCAGCGTTCCGCAAAAAAACAGCAGTGAACTCCAAAGAATTTTTCTCATGGTTCGGGATTTTTCAGGTTTAGGTTTACGAAGGTACGACAAAGCCGGAGGATTTAAAAGCCGTTCGGTCGCGGCGTTTCGGGAAAAATTCGTAATTTCACCCCTCACAGCCGGATATGTGTCCGGAATATGTGGTCGGACTGCCCGGGGTATCCTTGTTGTCGGTATTTTGGAAGGGGTGCGGGACGATGTCCGGTGAAGCCGGTAAAAAGCAATTATTATCAGACAAGATTATATGAGACAATTGGAATCGATCGCAAAAAAGGCAGTATGGGCCTCACTAGTCCTATGTTCTGCAATGTTATGGACGGAACCGGTTATGGCCGCCAAACCGCAGCCGGTCAGACAGGTACTGTGGTATACCCGTCCGGCGACAAACTGGATGACCGAGGCGTTGCCTGTCGGTAACGGACGCATCGGCGCGATGATTTTCGGCGGATTGCCCGTCGAACGGATTCAGTTCAACGACAAAACGCTCTGGACCGGCAGTACCACCGAACGCGGCGCATACCAGAATTTCGGCGATATTTTTATTGATTTCGGGGCTGCCGGAGGGAATAATCCCAGGGGTCCTGTCGATTACCGCCGGGAGCTGGATCTTGACGATGCGTTGGCCAAGGTCGTTTATAAGGCGGATGGCGTGACTTATACGCGCGAGTACCTGGCGAGTTATCCGGACGATGTGATCGCGATGCGTTTTACCGCGAACAAAAAAGGTAAGATCGGTTTTACCGTCCGGATGGACGATGCCCATACCGGCGGGCAGAGGACGGCTACGGGCAACAGTATTACCATCTCAGGTAAACTGACGCTGTTGTCGTATAAAGCGCAATTGACCGTGCTCAACGAAGGGGGGACCCTACAGGCCGGAGATTCTACGCTGACGCTGACCGGAGCCGATGCCGCGACGCTGTTGTTGAGCGCCGGGACGGATTATGATCCCCAATCGCCGGACTACCTGACACGGTCGGACTGGAAAGGAAAGGTGAGTACCGTTGCGGCCCGTGCCGGTTCCAAAGGATACGCCGCGTTGCGGAAAGCGCACTTGGACGATTATCATGCACTGTATAACCGGCTCTCCCTGAATGTCGGCAATACGACTCCGGAACTTCCGACCGATGAGCTTTTCGTTCGTTACAGCAAAGGGGAGTACGATCCGGCGGCCGATGTGCTTTATTTCCAGTACGGACGTTACCTGACCATCGCTTCGTCCCGGCCGGGACTCGACCTGCCGTCGAACCTGCAAGGGTTGTGGAACGACAGCAACACGCCGCCCTGGCAGAGCGACATCCACTCGAATATCAACGTGCAGATGAATTACTGGCCTGCAGAACCTACTAATTTGGCCGAGTGCCACGAGCCGTTTACCCGCTACATTTACAATGAATCGCAGCTGCACGATTCGTGGAAAAAGATGGCAGGCGAGCTCGACTGCGGGGGCTGGGCGCTCAAGACGCAGAATAATATTTTCGGTTATTCGGACTGGAACTGGAACCGCCCGGCCAATGCGTGGTATTGCATGCACGTCTGGGATAAATACCTGTTCGATCCGCAACGCGATTATCTTGAACAGGAGGCCTATCCGGTGATGAAGTCGGCCTGCCGGTTCTGGCTCGACCGGCTGATCGTCGACGATGACGGTAAGTTGGTGGCCCCGAACGAATGGTCGCCCGAACACGGACCGTGGGAGTCGGGGATTCCTTATGCGCAACAATTGATCTGGGACCTGTTCAACAACACTGTCCGGGCCGGTCGCATTTTGGGTACGGACCAGGCGTTCGTCGATCAGCTCGAAAGCAAGTTGGAGCGGCTCGATAACGGTTTGACAGTCGGTTCGTGGGGGCAGTTGCGTGAGTGGAAACACCTGGAAGACGACCCTGCAAACCAGCACCGCCATGTGTCGCACTTGATCGGGCTCTATCCCGGCCGTGCGATTTCACCTGCGCTCGATACGCTTTATGCGAATGCAGCCCGCCGCACGCTTGCGGCACGCGGGGATTTCGGTACCGGCTGGAGCCGGGCGTGGAAGATCGCATTCTGGGCGCGCCTGCTCGACGGAGACCATGCGCACTTGCTGTTGAAAAATGCCATGACGCTTACCGACAATACCGGACTGACTTACCAGACGCATCAGAACAGCGGTAGCGGAATCTATGCGAACCTGTTCGACGCCCATCCGCCTTTCCAGATCGACGGCAACTTCGGTGCGACGGCCGGTGTCGCCGAAATGCTGTTGCAAAGCCAGCTCGGCGAGTTGCACCTGCTGCCCGCGTTGCCTTCGGTGTGGGGTACGGGTGAAGTCAAGGGTCTGAGGGGCCGTGGCGGCTATGTGGTCGATATGGATTGGAGTGGCGGGAGATTGACCGGAGCAACGGTGCTGGCTACCCATGACGGGACCTGTACGATCCGGACGGACGTTCCGGTGTCGGTGCAGGGTGCTGCGTCGGGTCGTTCCCGGACTGTTCCCCGGTTGGCTGTCAGTACTCCGGTTTCGGATGGATATTACCTGACAACCTTCCCGGCTCGTGCAGGAGAGCGCTATCTGCTGAAAACCGTTGCGGCGAAATAGAAATGGTAAACGGTGCCACCGAAACCGGTGTCTTTTGTTGAAGGGTTTTTCTGTAGTCCCCGGCTTCGTGGATTTGTCCGTATGCCGTAGGCATATTGCCGATGCCGGACAAAAATATCCAACCCAAAGAGGCAAAGCGTACTCTGGTAGCGACAAAAGCGAGTTGGAGGACGCTGATTTCCGGTCTCAGGAAACAGGCTCAGTCTTATCTGCTTACGGCAAAAACCGACCGTACCGGATCGAGCGTCAGGTGCAGGCGGGTGTATTTCTCCCCGGTGGCATTCGTGACGGTTTCGGTTTCCGGCCACGGGACGATTTCGCCCGTGTAAGGATCCCATCGGTCGAGGCGGTGTTTGCCGCGCACTTCGACCCAGGTATCCACCGGCCGGTTGGTAGAGTTTGCGAACAGGTAGATGTCGCGTCCTTCCTTTTGCTTGTGGATGTAGGAGAACATGCCGAGCATCTCCGGTGTGAGCGGATGGTCGCGAAGGACGCCCAATGGCCCACCGAGACTGTCCGCAGGAGCTTTCATATCGGCCAGAAGCGGAATGCGGACATCGGGCGACGGAACTAATCTTGCGATTGCCGTACGCAACGTCTCACGTGTAACGGCAGGCACGAATATTGCCCGGCCCCCCTGTTTGTTTGCGGCGGACGTCTCTTTTGCGGGCATCGGCCGGGTCGGGTCGATACCGAAGATTTGTCCGATCAATGCGGTTATTTCGGTGTCCCGGCCGAATTCGGCCGATTGTACCGGTAGTTGGCCGGTCGCCAATATTCGGCCCCCTTTGTCGTAAAACTCTTTGATACGTTTCAGCGTTTCGGCGGAGATGACTTTGCCTGCGGGTAAAATCAGCAGGCGGTACTCCTGCCGGGTCTGCCGGGTGTTCAGTACCAGCCGTCCGTCGTGGACAGAATAGAGGTTGCCCTGCAACAGCTCCGGATGTACGAACGTGAAATCTTGCCGCAGTTCTCCCGTCAGCCAGTCGCTGAGCGTGTTGTAGTTATTCTCTGGCGGGACGTCTTTGCCCGTATCCGGACGGCCCGGCATGAAGCCGTGCCAGGCTTCGAGCGAATGGATCGGATAAAGCAGTGCAATGTCGGTCACGCGCCGCCCGCCGTCCAGCAGCGCTACCGAGCGGCCCACGTAGTCGCTGTAACGGTGCAGCGCCGGGCCCAGCAGTTTGCTGTCGTGCGAGATCAGCGGCGGAATCTTCACCTGCTCTGTGTCGTACCACATCCCGTGCGGGACGAAAAAGTTGACGCCGCGTGCCATCAGCTCCATCGCCAGGCGGTAGAGCATCAACGAATCCATATCGGCCGGGTAGTTGCCGTAGCACTCTGCCGCCGTCACCGGGCGGTCGAATGCTTCGGCGGCCGAACTGATCAGTTTGAAACCCGACCGGCCGAACGGATAGCCGTGGATCGCATCCATCAGCGGGACCTGGGTGTGGCGGTAGAATTTGAACGGGTCGCCGTACATGTCGACGGCCGTGGGTTCGTAATTGCCGGGCGGGTGTCCCATGCTGGCGAGTCCGTGTGCGTTGCACCACTGGGCCACCATGCGGGGGAAGCCTTCACCCATCAGCTCGGCGCGCAGACCGAAAAAGGCGACACGGGCGGCTTGCGTTTCCGGTCCGATATCGTACCAGAGGGCCGGATAATAAAGCACGGCTTTTTTGCCGTAACGCTTTTCGAACAGCTCGCTCATACCGATGTTCCAGCATCGGTTGGGATAACAGCCCACATCGTCGAAAAAAGTTTTGGTAATGGTATTGCCGAAGAAGTCGCTGAAACGTTCGGCGTAACGGTCGTAAGTCAGTGAAATGAATGTGCGCACAGCCGTCGTGTCCATGTAGTCGATTTTCGAGCTGCCGGCAAGTTCGAGAGTAAAAGCCATCAGTTTCCACTTGCCTTGCGGAACGTTCCACCTCAACGTGCTGTCCTGCACCAGGTCGGTCAGGTCGATGCGCTCGCCCGTTTCGACGTTCATTGCCACTACTCCCATGAACTGTCCGTGTACCGGTATCGTTTCGGTGACCGTTGCAGGCCCCGTGAAGTCGCGTTCGCGCATACTGAGCTGCTTTTTGGTCAGGTGCGGAAACTCATCGCGGATGCGGTTCCAGGCCGTGCCGCTCGGAAAATTGATGTCGTCGTACAGGATCACTTCGGTTCCCTGCTCCGCCGAACATTCGAGAATGTCCTCGTACCGCTCGAAATAACCTTCAGTCATGTATTCGGGCGTTGTGCCGGGTGTCATTTCGCCATTCGTCCAGCTCTTTTCGGGCGAGAGGGGCAGAATGGCCACTCCGCCGAAACCGTCTTTGCGGTAAGCGTCCTGCACCTGTTTGCGGATACCTTCGGTTGTCAGGTGCCCGTTCAAGTGCCAGAAAGGTTGCGGCCGGAAGCGCGAAGGGGGATTGACGAAGTCGTTTTTCCAGCTGTCGCGTCGATAGAAACTGTCGCGTCCGTAAACGATGATTCCGAGTGCGACTACCGTTGCGGCAATGATTGCATAAAAGGTGGTTTTGCGCGGATTTATCTTCATGGCGGGTCGTTGTCGTGTATGTATGTCCGGGTTTGTGAACCCGATAAAGATACATTTTTTTGCCGCACCTTCCAATCTTTTAGGAATGAATGCCCCCTGTGCGGAAAGATACGGGTGCGGGAACTGTGAATTCCCGGGAAAAATTGTATTTTTACACATTCGGGAATGTGGGTGTTATCCGGATTTCGATATATGTGATAAACTCGTGTGAATGAATTATATAGAGTGTTTTTATGCTACGTTGGAGCGGCGGCGGGCGGACCGTCCGGCGTCGTGGCTCGGCATTCCCGACCCGGAGGCGTTACCCAGTCTATTTTCTTATTTGGGTGTTTCCGATGTAAAGGAGTTGAAAAAACGGCTTGACGATGATATCTATCCGGTTGCGGGGGATTCAAAACTATAGCGATATGAAACGATACGGCAGTGTGATCCGGGTACGTCCCGAAAAGTTGGAAGAGTATAAGAAACTGCATGCCGAGGTGTGGCCTGGTGTCCGCAGGATGATTGCCGAATGCGGCCTGCGTAATTACAGTATCTATTACAAAGACGGATTTTTGTTCAGTTATTACGAATATGTCGGCGACGACTATGCGGCCGATATGGCAAAAATGGCTGCCGATCCCGAGACACAGCGTTGGTGGGCTGTCTGCGAACCGTGCCAGCAACCGCTCGACACTCGCGCCGAAGGCGAGTGGTGGGCCTCGATGGAAGAGGTATTCCACCAAGACTGAACACCGGTCAGCGAGTTTCGGCTTTATAGTGTCCGGCTTGATTTTTTTGGAAATCTCTTGTATATCGGCTCAGCAGGTCCTGGAATATGTCAGTGGTACTGCATGGATGGGATTCAATTTTTCTCGGTTGTTAGGGAGTCGGTAGGAGAATGAATGTGCGGGACGGCCTTACAAATCCGGTGCGTCGTGCCGGGACAGTTCCATCCGGTGTGTGACGCAGGCGGGAAGTTCGTGTTCGGAGTGGGTCACATAGATCATCGTTTTGCCGGGGCGTTCGCAGAAATGTTCGATTACGGCCCGCGCCAACTCTTTGTTGCAGCAATCCAGCCCGTGCAGCGGTTCGTCGAGGATCAACAGGTCCGGGTCTTTGACAAAGGCGCGTGCAAGCAGTACCATCCGTTGTTCGCCGGACGAGAGGCGGATGAAAGGTCTGTTTCCCAGATGCCCGATTCCGAATGCGTCCAGCCATCCGGCGCACAGTGTCCGCTGTTCATCGCTCGGGGTTCGGTAGAGGCCTATCGAGTCGAACAGGCCGGATGCGGCGATGTCGATCGCCGGCAGGTTTTTCAGGTAGGCGCGGTGCATTTCGGGAGAGACATAGCCGATGTGGCGTTTGATGTCCCAGATGCTTTCGCCCGAACCGCGCCGCCGTCCGAACAGTGCGATGTCTTGTGAATAAGCCTGCGGGTTGTCTGCGCAGATCAGGCTCAGTAACGTCGATTTGCCCGATCCGTTTGCGCCGGTGAGCGTCCATTTTTCACCTCGGCGGATCGTCCAGTCCACTCCGCTGAGGATGGTCCGCCCGCCGTAACGGATCGTGATGTTTCGCAGCCGCACCATCTCTTCGCAGGGTATCGGGGCTGTACGGCCATCCGGGAGCCGGGGCGGTTGATTCCTGTAATTTTCGGCCAGTTTCCGGCGCCGCGTCGAAAACGGCTCCGCGGCAAAAAACTCGTCTCGCGTTTGTTTCGGACCGCACACGCCCTTCTCGAGGGAATATACGTGCGTGATAAACGCGGGAATGTCGTCCGGGGATGAAACCGATAGGATAATTTGTACCTGTCCGCTCCGGGCCAGGTCTGCCAGCAGTTCCGTGAGTTTTTTCCGTGTGGTTGCGTCCAGTCCGATAAACGGACTTTCGATGATCAGTACTTTCGGCGCTGCAAGCAACATTTTCGCGATCTGGAATCGCCGCAGCTCACCGCTGGAGAGCAGGATGATCCGCTTGTCGAGCAGCGGACCTATTCCGAGCAGGTTGAGCAGGGCGTCCCGTTCGTCACTCTTACAGCCGGACGCTCCCAGCATTTCCGAAGCCAACGGCGCACTGTCGCGGTCTGAAGCATTCCAGCGCTGCTGGTAATAGTAACCACTGTCGGCCGTCCCGTAGGCATCGCGGAAGGTGATGTAACGGATGTTGTCCGAAACATAGATGCTCCCCGGGTTTGGCGATGCATCGGTTGGGGCTGTTTTCTCTGAACTTTCGGTGCCTTCTCGCCCTTCTTCTTGGAAACAGTATGCCACCTCCCCTTGTCCCAGGTAGAGTCTGCTGAGCAGCATTTCGATCAGCGTGGTCTTGCCGCTGCCGTTTAGTCCGATCAGTGCGATGTGTTCGCCTTGTTCGAGTAAAAAGTCGGCGGGCCTGTGCAATTGCCGTGCGGGATCCCGCGCGAGTGCGTTTTTCAGTCGAATGATGGGTCGGAACATGGATTCCGGGCAGTTGGTACAGCTGGTTGCAAATCGGGCCGGTTATGTTTGTTGGGTATGCTATCGTTTTCCCGGTTCGGCCGGTTCCAGCCGGATGGCGAGTCCTCCCGATCCGTAAAGTTTCGCCGGAAGTACCGTATTTGCATCGACCGTGCGGGTTTCCACTTCGACTTTGGTGCGGGTCGGGGTTTTCATCGTGCCGTCGCGGTAGATGTGCGCCACGTACTTCTTCCCTGCGGGCAGAAAGTTGAACGGGATGTCGAGCGTGCGCGGCTGCAGGCCGTTCATCACGCCGACGAACCATTCGTCACCTTTGCGCCGGGCCGTGGTGATGTATTCGCCGATCTTCCCTTGCAGCACTTTCGTCTCGTCCCAAACGGTCGGTACGCGGTCGAAAAATTCCAGTTCCGGTTCGTCGCGGCTGTCCGAGGGACGGTCGTACCAGTACAGGAACTGCAACGGGCTGTAATACACCACCGCCATAGCCAGTTGCTGGCCCGACGTGGCATGTATCGCCCGCGCTTTCGGCGCGAGCGTATCGATCATTTGCGGGTTATAGCCGTCGAAATTGCGGAAGTAGTAACTGATCGTATAGTCGGCCGGTCCCGCTACATAGCGGGTGAAAGGCAGGATCAGGTTGTTCGTCGCGTCGGGCATCTCCTCGTTGCCCCGTACGCCTTCCTGTGTGAGCAGGTTCGGATAGGTGCGCGAGAAGCCGGTGGGGCGGTATTCGTCGTGAATATCGACCATCAGTTGGTTTTCGGCGCATTTCTTCACAGCGTCGTGCATCCATTTCGTCCACATCTGCGAACCGACCTGCACGAAGCCGAACTTGACCCCCTTGATGCCCCATTTGTGGTAAAGCGGCAAGATCGTATCGAGCTGTGCGGCCAATGCGCGTTGGTTCACATAGACCCATACGCCGATTCCCCGGTCGTTCGCATAACGTACGACTTCTTCCAGGTCGAGGTCGTTATTCGGATTCCGTCGCGGATCGACATTCACGCGAGAAGCATCCGAAATTTTTTCGTATTCATGGCCGTACCATCCCGCGTCGAATTCGATGTATTGCAGGTTGCGTTTTACCGCGAAGTCAACCAAATCCCGGGCCCCTTTGGTCGAGAGCGTTACTTCGCGCATCACCTTGCCCGGCTTGATCCACCACGGATTTTCGATTGCACAGGGCGGGTTGAGGTTTAGCAGCAGGTAGTTGTTTTCGATCAGCTGTCCCGGCTGTTCAGCCACCATTACCACCCGCCACGGCGTGGCGAACGGCGCGATTTCGTCGACGGCGCCGTACATCGAGCAGGCCAGCGTGTTGGGTTTCCCGTCGGCAAGTTTGAATTTCGTGCGGACGTAATCGACCACTTCGGCTTCGGCAAGCGCTCCGTAGAGTCCGCCCGGCAGTTCGAGCGTCAGCGGACGGTCGGCTTCCCCGGGCCAGTCGTGCAGCGGCAATTTCTGGTGCACGGCTTGGGCAAAGGGGGCGAAATAGGCCATCGTGCCTTCCGGCAGGGTGAATTCTGTCGCCTCGCCGGTAATATGCAGGTAACCGCCTCCTTCGAGGAACAGATAACGGAACGCCGCGCCCTCGTTGTAGGCGCGCACCTCTAATTCGAGGCCCGGTTCCCGTTTACCGTGCGCGAAGCGGATAACGCTTTGATTGTAGCGGTCCGGGATTTCGCTGCGCTCCCCGTAAACCGGAGTCCAGAGCGTGTCGCGGCTCGACCGCGTAACTCCTGCAATACGCATGCCCCGGCTCCAGTCGCCGTTGCCGTTGATCCCGAGTGCCGATTCCAGTACGACGGGCTTACCTTGGTAAGTAACCTCGTAGCGGGGCGCCCCGTTCTGCAACGAAACTATGATCGCCAGTTTGCCGTTCGGCGAGAGGGTTTGTACGGTTTCCTGCGCGGCGGCGGATTGCATGCTGCAAAAGAGAAGTCCTGCACAGAGGAGACGTAGGCGGTATTTCATGGTCATGATAGATATATGGCTTAAATTAACTTATCGGAAATTCGGCTTATCGGGAGAGTTCGGTGTTTCGTTTCGGTTTGTACGATCCAGCCATATGGATGAAACGGGTTTCCCAAGATACGGTTTTTTACCGGAACCCTGCGTTTTATTTTTCCGCCCGCTCCGCAAATTTTATCCGGGAAAGATTGTTCCCAGGTTGAAAATCTGAGGGAAGAAATTGTTACAGTTTGCTTCCTACTCTCTGCATCCATAGTTCGGCCATCTTTTCGTGACCTGCCGCCGTGGGGTGCGTACCGTCCCACATCCAGTACGATAACTTCGGGGTCCGGGCGTCGTGTGCGAGTTTGTCGAATAATCCCTGATAGGGCAGGAATACGGCGTCGTATTCTTTGGCCAGCTTTTTTACGACGGCGCCCAGGCGGTCGCACTGCGCGCGCCAATGGGTATAATGTTCCTGCCACATACCAACGGGAAGGATGAAAGGCTCGGCCAGGACGATCCGTACCTCGGGATTTTGAGCCCGGGAGCGGTCGAGGATGTCTCGGTAGTCCGCTTCGAACCGGGCGGTATCGACTTCCTGCGGGCCGTCCGTCTTGTTGTAAACGTCCAGCAGATCGTTAACGCCTACCAATACCGAGAGGATGTCGGGATCGATCTCCAGTGCGTCCTGCTGCCAGCGGGCCTTCAGGTCCGCCACGCGGTTGCCGCTGATGCCCCGGTTGTAGAACCGGTAGTCCTCCTCGGGATAGTCTGCCATATAGCGGGCGGCACAGATGAACATGTAACCGTGTCCGAAAATGTGGTTCATGTCGGTGAGGCTGCGGTTCGGGCCGCCGCTCACTTTGCCCCAGTTGCCGTCCGTCACGGAATCTCCGATATAAAGGATTTTTTTTCCGGTTGCGTGGGTTTCCGGAAGGGTCCACACCAACAGGGAAAGTAAGACGATAAGCGATTTTCTCAGGTTCATATCGGTCGGATTTTACGGTTAGTGTTTGGGTTGCATGGGGTAGTTTCGCAAGATTCTTTGCAGCAGTTCTGGCGCATCGGTGGTGATGTAATCGACACCTTGACCGATCAGGTAACGCATGTCGTCAGCTTTGTTTACGGTCCAGACGTTGATTTCGAGTCCTGCTTCCCGGGCCTCCCGGAACCAATGTTCGTTCTGTTTCATTTTGTCCAACGAGTAGTCGATTCCCGTGCAACCGACCGCTTTGGCTTCTGCCGGAGACAGGTCGCCGGTAAGGTAGGCCACTTTCGCTTCGGGATCCAGCTCGATCAACTTCAGCATCGCGTCGCGGTTGAATGTGATGTATTCGACCCGCTCTTCTACGCCAGTTCGCTTTACCATTTCCACAATCTTGGCGGCCAGCGTTTCGCTTTCCCGTTTGTCTATTTTCTGGGCTTTCAGCTCGATGATCAGTTTGGTCTGTTTACATTGCTTGAATTTATCGAGGTAGGCGGCGAAAGTGGGCATCGTTTCACCGTTGGCAAGCACCGCTTGCCGCAGGACGGTCGAAGGGGTTCGCTCGATCTCCCGCATCGTGCCGTTTACATTGACGTGCGGATCGTGGAAAACCATCAGTTCCCCGTCCGGGCAGAGGTAAACGTCGCATTCCGAACCGTAAGCGCCGATTTCGTCCGCTTTTTCGAGGGAAGCGAGCGAATTTTGGGCCGATCCGTGTGTATCCCAATATCCGCGGTGGGCGATAACTTGTGTGGTTGGTGCTGTGCAGCCGGATTGGACCGGATTGTTCTGTGAATTGGACATTACCGGGACCGATAGTGTGAAAAGTGCAAAATAAAAAGATTTGGAAAGGAACATGAGAACTGAATTTTAATCGGCTACTAATTTACGATTATTTCCAAATAATCGTAAATTAGTAGCCGGTAAATTGTTTGGAATATGGAAGAGTACCGGAAAGACGATGAACTGTCCCGATGCATGGTGGAGTGGGGATGGCGATACCATCATGTAGGCATTCCGACCCGGCAGGTACGGCCGGGAGAAACCTATTTGCCCCATCTGAAATTCTCCGTTTCCGGTTTCGCTTCCAGCCCTTTCGGGGCAGAATGGATGAGATTCGACGAAGAGTGCGGGATGCATGAACTGATCCAAACCGTTCCGCATATCGCCTTTGTCGTTGAGGATTTGGATTTCGAGTTGGCGACACGCGGGTTCACTATTCTGACAAAACCCAATCCCCCGTCAGAAGGAGTCCGTGTGGCGATGATCGAACACAACGGAGTCCCGATCGAATTGATCGAATTTTCATCATAAAAGGGAGCTGAAATGATCTGATGCTGAAAACCGTCAGTTTGAGACAAAGTGTTGTGGAAGGCTGATAAGTATAATAACCGTACGAGCCTATAAGGGGTATATTCGTTTCTTCAATTATCCGGAATCGGATTCATTTTATCGTTTTGATCAGTATGAAAAAACTCGGATTATTGTTTGCTGTCCAGCTTTTGGCGGTTTGTTCAGCCGTGGGGCAGGAGACCGGCCCGTATGAAAATACGACTTATATTGTCTGGAGCGCCGACCGGCCTTTGTCTGAACAGGATTTTCTCGGCGATAGTACTCGTCTTATACAAGATCATCCAATCTATCTAAAATATGACGTTGGAGTATATGCTGCAATTGGAATGTGGTCGGTCGTGGATGTTCCGAATAAGAAATCGATCCGTAAAGGGAAAAGGCAAGAATATATTTATATCGTTCCTCTTGTCGATAAATCCATGTCTGTTCTTATGCATGGGAATGTGGGTTGTATCGAGTCAGAACAGGTCGTGTTCGATATTTATGAATTGATAGCCAGCATGATGCGCAAACAATTGCAAGCGTTTCAGGATAGCCTGGATGGAGCGACCGGAATTCAGGCCATTATGTATGCTAAAGTGAGGAATAAATGTTTGGAATTGCGGAATTCATTAATGGGGCAATATGCCCGGGAAGTATATATCGAAAAGCAAGAAGGGGCTTACGATAAATGGCGGAAGTTTATCGACGGACAACTCGAAAGTCTTAAAGAGTATGCGACGGGCGAGGCAGAGTGGCAGCGGTTTTTGAAGGGGGAACCGATTCTGCCGGATTATGTCCGGGTGAAAAATGTGATTAGCGGAGCCCAGTCCATCCCGCAACGGGAATGGTGGGATTAGGTACGATCGGTATTGAATTTATGTTATTAATATAATTTGAAGTAATGATTATGAAACGACTGTGTATCGGTTTGGTTTGCTGCCTGCAATTTTTGATGTTGTCGGGACAGTCCCTCCCCGTCGGTTCGGGAACGATACGATGGATTGATCCGCAGACTGCCGGGTTCCCCGTGGTACAGGGGCAGGCTTGGTCGCGGGAAATGACCGGGAATTACTGCAGGCTGCCGGAAAACATGCGCTCGGAAGTGAGACCCATGGTTTGGACTTTGGCTTGCCATTCGGCCGGGTTGTCCATTTGGTTTCGGAGCAATGCCGCACCGATCCGTGTGCGTTATGCGGTGACGCATAACGATGAACGGGCTATGCCCCATATGCCGGCAACGGGAGTGTCGGGGCTCGATTTGTACGCGGTTGACCAGAACGGATGGGAGCGTTATGTGCCGGGTAAATTCGACTGGACGAAGCAGGATACCGTCTATGCCGTGTTCCAACCGGAACCGGATCGCCATTTTGCTCGGCAAGGATATGAGTTTCGGCTGTACCTTCCTTTGTATAACGGAGTGTCTAAGCTGGAAATAGGGGTGGACAGCGCGGCCCAATTCAGGTTTCTGCCGGTGCGTGCTGAAAAACCGATCGTGGCCTACGGTACGTCGATCATGCAGGGCGCTTGCGCTTCCCGCCCCGGTATGGCCTGGAGTACCATCCTGTCCCGGAAACTGGACTATCCGTTGTTGAATTTCGGATTTTCCGGAAATGGAACCATGGATTCTGTCGTATTGGACGAGCTGGGGAAAATAGATGCGCGGATGTATATCGTGGATTGTCTGCCCAATCTGGTGGGCATCGCCGATTCATCGGTTACGGCACGCTTCCGGCAGGGGGTCGCTCTTTTGCGCAAATATCATCGGACACCGATTCTTTTGGTAGAGCACGCCGAAGCCGAAGCGGATGGAGAGGATAGCGCTGCCTGTCATAAAAACGCATTGTTGAGGGCCTGTTACGAACAGTTGCGTGAGGAGGGGGTGCCTGAGCTCTATTATTTGTCCTGCCGGGAGATCGGATTACCCGATGACGCTTTGGTGGACGGCATTCATCCGTCCGATTACGGGATGATGCGGCAGGCGATGGCTTGTGAAAGAAAGATCCGGGAAATTTTCGGGGAAGAGCAGGGAAATCTTTCCACGACCCGGCCGGTGCGCCAACGGCGGGATGCTCCGTATTATGAGTGGTCCGACCGGCACGAGGCGATTTTGACAAAAAATAGGATCGAAGCGCCGAAAAATGTCCTGTTGGGAAATTCGATCGTGCATTTCTGGGGCGGTGCGGACAAAGGTCATTACAGGAATGGAGCGAAAAGTTGGGAGCAGATTATGTCTGTTGCCGGATTCAGTAATATGGGTTGCGGATTCGACCGGATCGAAAATTTGCTTTGGAGGGTTTGTCACGGCGAATTGGACGGCTATGAAGCGGAACGGGTCGTTGTTATGATCGGTACGAACAATTTGTCATGCAATACGGACGATGAGATTATCCGAGGAATTGCCCATTTGGTTGCGGTGATCGCACGACATCAGCCTTCGGCCGGGGTGGAAGTGATCGGTTTGTTGCCTCGTCGGGGGATGGAAGATAGGGTAAGCGGAGTTAACACGAAGCTGGAAGAAAAAATCCGCTCGATGAATCTTACGTTCCGTAATCCGGGCACGCTCCTGTTGGGGAAAGGGGGGAAGATTGACGAATCTCTGTTTCGGGACGGCCTGCATCCCAACGAAAAAGGGTATGGACGAATTGCTCCGATCATTGCGGGAATGGAATGATCCGGTTGGCGAAATACGAAATTAAAAAAGCGGATAACTCGACTGAGTTATCCGCTTTAGTAGCGGGGACAGGACTCGAACCTGTGTTTTAAGTGGTTGATTAAATTGACATTATCGCTTAATTTATCCTTACCTGTTCCCGAAAAGTCACCAATTCCAAAATTTCAGGGTAACAGGGTAAGCGGGGTAAGCAGTTTTCACAACTTCACAGAAACCTACTCCAAGACAGGTGCTATAATTGAGCCTTTTGATAAAAAATCGGTTGTATCGCAAAAAAAGAGGCGAAAAATTTGGAGATGTCGTTTGCTTTTCATTAATTTGTAACGTAATTGGATTTCATATCCGATCACGCGAAAAAACCGACAGCAAACACGTTAATCCTCTACAAATTGAGGGTTAGGCGTGTTTTTTTGTTTTAGAGGTTCTTTGACGTATTAGGGTCTAAAGTATCTTGAATATGAGCTCCCCATGTTCTACAAAGATTAATCGGCCACAGGGAGCGTGGCCATAAAAATTAAAAAGCTATGAATCAAATTCAAGCAGAAGCGCTATTGGCGCGTACCTCTTCTCTCGATTCAAGGAGCGAGGGACTGGACAAAAACGAATCGCTTGCATCATGCGATGAAAACATCCCCAATTGGCATCAGGAGATGCAGAAAGGAGCTGATAGCCATGAGTAACCTGGTAGAACCAAGACCTGTGCCACTCGAAATAGGTGGTATCACTCCTGATGATAGTGCAGCTATTGATGACCTCCTGAACGGGGTACATGAAGATCGACGAGTTTCAGAGGCAAAGATTGAGGTTGTGGCTACGGGCACTAATGGTGGGGTACTCCAACAGATCGAAGCGTTTCTGAAAGTTCGGTATCGGTTTCGTTACAATCAGGCCACGAACAAAGTCGAGTGGAAGCCTCTTGATAAGGCAGAGGAGGTTTTTACGGATATGCGTGATTATGACTATAATACCGTTCTTCGCAAGATTAAGTACGAAGGGCTTTCCTGCTCTATGACAACGTTGCGAACGATGCTTGCTTCGGATTTTGTTCCACCTTATGATCCGTACCGGGAATATTTCGAACACCTCCCTGCGTGGGACGGGCAAACGGATTATATCGAACAGTTGGCCAGTACAGTAGGGACTTCAAACCCGGAATTTTGGCAAAAATGCTTCCGAAAATGGCTTGTAGCCCTCACGGGAAGCCTTATTTATGAAAAGGTCATTAATCACACCGCAATTATTTTCAGCGGAGCCCAAGGCATCGGAAAGACACGTTGGTTCGGCCGAATCCTTCCGGAAGAGCTGAGACGCTATCAGTTTGCGGGGATGTTGAACCTTCGAGATAAGGATTCGCAGGTCAAGTTATCCGAATGCCCCTTGATCGTAATGGATGAGTTGGAGAATATGGGTGGAAAAAACATCGACGCGCTCAAGGAGTTAATCACCAAGGAGCACATCTACCTACGCCGTGCTTACGCCTACACTCACGAGAATTACGTACGAAGGGCCTCATTTGCCGGTTCGGTAAATCACAAAGAGTTTCTGGTGGATATGACTGGAAATCGGCGCTTTCTCTGCTTCGAAGTGGATCGGATCAATCCCGACCATCAAATTTCACTGGCCATGGTGTATGCTCAGGCATTGCATTTGTTCCACTCTGGTTTTCAGTATTGGTTCGATCAGGATGAAATCGCAGAACTAAACGCCAGCAACGAGGAATTTCGCACCATCAGCGTTGAAGAGGAGCAGTTGATGAGTTATTTCGAGCCTTGTTCCGAGGAAGACGATCCGGAGTATCTAAAAACCACGCAGATTCTGCAAGTGATTGCCAGCGCATCAAAAGTACGGGGACTGTCGGACCAACGCTTAGGGCGAGTGCTCCGGGCTAAAGGTTTCCTGCGAGTAAAGAAAGGTGACCGCTGGATGTACGCCGTTAAACGCAAAACCACGTAAACAGCAATAAACAATTACATGACGACAGCAAACAAGCAAAGGGAGGTTTCCGGAATACAGCCTCCCTTTTTTATTTGCATCTCCGGTAAGCGGGGTAAGCAATTTTCGCAACTTCCTTGAACCTCCGGTAGTAGGTTATTGAATAAACCACCCATACCCCTCTTTTCCTTCCAAAGCTTCACAGATTCCCTGTGTGAAATTAGTTGCTCCGGTGCTTCTACTAAGGAAAGTATCTATGTAGCTGCACTTGTTAGCCTCTGTAAATAAGTTAAAAACTTGCCACATATTAATATTTTTCTTAGCGGGACTATAAGAAAAGTTCTCATCCCTGTAAAAATTCCGTGCGATCAGATTCACATGGGTATCAGTAAACTCAAATTCAGGCAACAACTTCTTCTCTTTGGCCGGAAGATACTGGTATAGCCTTACCTTGCCAATCAGTTGTGCAAACTGGCTCTCTGTAAGGTTATAATCCTGTAATTTCCTCATCTGATTTAGATGGTTTTTTGCATTGTAACTGACAAATAGTTCGATGGTTTTAGTCATCAGCTCATTGACATTGGTCACCCTCACTTCATCACACAGTCCGTCGGTACTGACACAGAGGTTGCAGCAGACCATATTTTTAAATCCAATGAAGATTTTAAACTTCTCAATCCCTTTCTTACTGTACAGGTTCTCCTGATTATAGGCTCTTACACCTCCAACTGTCAGAGATAAGGTGTTCCCTCCAACAGTTTCAGTAATGGTCGGAATCTCCATACAAAAGGCCATTCTTTCGTAGTAAATGGTCTTGTCTGCATCAGTCAGTTCCTTTACAGGTTTATAGATAGCTTCGGGAGTTCTGCCCTTGATGATGTGGGATACCCTGATCTCAGGTTCTTTGATCCGTTCATTTTTAAATAGCTTTTGGGTGCATTCCCAGAGGGTTTCAATAAACCTGCTGTGGGATATGGTAATCTCATTGTCCTTGCTGAATACAGGAATGATGCAGTCATTTTTGAGGTGATACAGGCTAACCTCTTTGGTATTGGCCTCAATGAAGTGTTTATGTTTGTTCTCAGAGTTAACCACCTCGACAATAGGTGTATTTTTAGCCTCAATAAAAGGGTTTTCTTCTTCTGTTACAGGAGAATCCATGACAGAAGTTTCGACGCTTTCAACAGGCTGATTTTGGTTGTTAAAAAGCATAGTTGTGTTATTACGAAGCTGTCGGAGTTGCGGTTGAGTTTCCATAGTTTTGGATATTTTGTTGATAATTAGAATGTTTTGCTGGAAGTTGTGGAATTTGGTTACCCTGCTTACCCGCAGATGTGGTATTGCACCAATTCAGGATAAGTTTTCCTACCTGTGGAGTAATGACAAACTCAGGTCTATTCATAAATAATCCTGTCCTGTCTTTTGAGGCTACCGCATTGTGCTTAATGTCCAGATCGAATACAAGGGTAAATTCATAATCCACATTGTCCCTTTGAACAGCCTTTAACCCCACTTTCTCAGGAACCATTTTACCGTTGCGTTCACTCAGTACATAATCCTGCTTGCTCCGCATGGTGCAGATCACATGACACCTGCTGTTAAGGATTCTCTGGATAAAACTGTTCTGTCTCGGTGTTACCTTGGCCCAGTTGGCGAAGCTGTTTCCCTGTAGGTTCGCATGAAAGTCCAGCAGGTAATCCCAACAATGGGAGATGCTGTCGATGATAATCACCTCCATATCTGAAGCCTCGCACAGATCAATGGCCTGTATGTACTTCTCAGGGGTATAGGGAGCCTCTAATGTCAATACATTGTACTCTCCGAGGTGTGCATAGAGATCGGCAGATCCATTCTCTGTGTCGATGACAGCTATTTTGCTCCAGTCCGATACAATTCCATAGGCTATCAGCAGACTGCTATAGGTTTTGCCGGAACCGGATGATCCTTGCAGGGCCAGTTTCATTTTAGCTTCCCTGCGGGTTGATGGTCTAAGTTGCATACTAAGATGGTTTTAAAGGATAAACAATAGAAAGCATAGGGACTGCCTGATAAGACAGCCCCTATTGCGTTATTAAAGAAGAATCAAAAGCTACGACTACAATATTTCCAGTTTGGTAGCTCCGCCTTCACCTTCGTTGTGGAGCAGATAGAATGTTTCCCCAGTCTCGGTAGAGGCCACTTCGGAGACTACCGGATTGTTCAAAGGAGACTCAGGATACTTGGATGTCACCGCACCTGTCCCACAGCCATAGGAGAAGAAGCATTTGCCTGTCTGTTCGTTACGCAGGACTTTGATTTCATCGGTCTGCATGTTGGCTTTGAACTGAGCGACGTTCTGAGTGTTTAAAAATTTAAGATTTTCCATACCCACTAGATTTTAGGATTAAAAGATTCTGGCGGGGGACTATCCCCTCGTCAAGAATTAGTGGGGGGTAATGGTGGAGTAGGGAGCGCTCAAATCCACTTAGTAAAATTTGAAAATTTACCCGCATGGAATTTTTAAAAGCATAGTCCTCTTTTAACTTTTCCTATCATAATGGGTGTAATAGGGATATATTTACATAGAAATTTTGCAAGATTCCCTTAAACGAATAGGAAATATTGCAGTTATATAGATAAATAGATTGATCCTGTTCTATTTCATTAGCTATTAGAGGGGGTAATAACAGTAATGATATTACTTATTTACGGGATTGATTGTCTGCTGGGTTAGTGATTTAGAGGGGGTGAAAGATGGAATACATACATAGTCTTATGAATAAGGCTAATTAAGTGTGTATTGTTTGCAATGTAAAATTGCATTATTTAAATAATTCTCTTTATCTTTAAAATTAACCATTTAAGAATACTTATGAAAAAGTTCATGGGTTTATTTGTAGCTATTATATCTCTAGGTTTTATTGCTTCAGCTCATTCAGGTCGCACCGATGGAAGTGGAGGCCATAGAGATACCAGAAATGTTAGTGGATTAGGAAGCTATCATTATCATTGTGGAGGTTATCCTGCACATCTGCACAAGAATGGCGTTTGTCCTTACAGAACCCCAGCTAAGAAAACTACTACCCCTGCAAAACCCGTCACTACAAACCCGTCTAAATTGTAATGAAGATACACACATAGTCGCTATATAATATAATTACTATGTGTGTATGTGAAAGAGATTTTTTATGAATATATGGTGTTTCTCATATGATTTATATATATTTACTAATAGTTGTGAACTATCATTAGTTTAACGTTCAATAAACTTAGTGGTAATATGAGAAAAATTTTCCTCTTTGTATTGATTTTATGTGCAGGAGTAGTCAGCTGTAACAAAGATCAAGACGGGGCACCTCAAAATTTATTGATTGGTCAATGGGAAGCTGTTCGTCAGGATGCTTTTCGTGGGGAGAGTTGGATTTTTGGGTCTACATATGAATCCAACGAACTTGTGTGTGAATTCACAGATGCAGGAAAGCTGATAGAATATCAATATGATTTAATAATAAACATTCTTCCATATTCTTATGATGCTTCGACTCAAAAACTTTCTACTGGTGCGTTTGCAATTTTAAGTAAGGTTGAAACATTGACTGCCACAGAGCTTGTAATTATAACGGAAAATTCGTCAGCAGGCGCGCTTACTTCTAAGTTTGTATATAAACGCAAGTAGTTGTTGAGTGTATTGTATGTCTATTTGTCAAAAGATACTAAAATCTGTCAAATAGAGGGAGATTTAATCTATATACTTAAATTTACTATATATAGAAGTAAATGAGTGTCTTAACCTAAGATGTTCCAAAACTTTTCAGGTAAATAGATATTATCTACTGTTATAGCTTTTTTAAATAGAGGTGCTATTTGCCCTACAGAGAATCCTGCTATGCCACAGCCTATTTCTGTAACGAGGAATCTTTTATTAGGATGTTGTTTGGCAAAGGATATAAACTCATCGACATGGGGCCGGATGGTATCTACATCACCTTGCATAGTAGGGATAGCATAGGTTTGTCCTTGTAATCCTACTCCTTTTCCCCAGACGGCTCCCCATTGCATAGCTAATTTAGCTGCACCTCCTGCATGAAGTCCTTGTAGGTTACTACCGAATACAAAGACTTCATCAGGCTGTAATGAGGTGATCCATTTAGGGGTGATTCTTTGAGGGATCATATAAATGGCGATTAGATGATAACCCGCAGATAATCATTTCCTGTTGTAACAACTATGTGTGGGTAATTATTGTGTTCTTATTAAAGATTCAGATGTCATGATTGTTAAAATGCTCTTTGAAGAATCTATATTATATCTACCGAGTCGTTTTAACACACTTTGCCCTAGTAATAATGGCGCATCTTGATTGTGAACTATGGATGCTTCTACATTGCGTAACTCAAGTTCACCGATTTGTATTTTTCGTAATTTAATTTTTGTCCCTTCTATAATATCTCCTGACGCTGTTAGATATCGTCGTTTTCCAATAATGTCTTGGGAATGCAAATAGTTGTTTTTTAACATGAATTTTGCATCTGTGGAGGAGATAGTCACATCACTAGCTCCTGTGTCGAGAATAAACTTCAATGGCAGATCATTAATTTTACAAGGAACCTCATATACTCCAGATGGAAGAGCTTTCATTGCGATTGTGTATGTTTTGGTTATATGTTCCTGCGTTTGCCCTAAATCGTTGTGTGAACTGGATGTGGTTTTATCTTGCCACTCTTTAACAAGGTTTTGGAATTCAGAAGTAATCCGTATGTTATCTAAATCGTCATCTACTTCAATATGTTTAAAGTCCCGGTAGCCTTTTTCAAAAGCAATTTTTAGATGTAGTAAAGCTTGCTTTGGTTTGCTCATGAGGGAATATAAACACGTAGCATCGTAATAATTTGATGAGTTGGGATATTCTGTTAATATTTTAGTTTGTTGCTTTTCGGCATCTTCCCAACGGTTTAGATAAAATAGTGCATAAGGAACACTATTTCCTCTCTCTCGGATGGTGTCTTTTTCTATTTCCAGAACAGCCTGCCAATCTTGTTGTGCTAAATTGGATTGTTGCAAGTGATCGTGGTATAATTTTCCTCTGGTCAAATATGTATAAGCATAATCTTTGTTTAATTCTATTCCAGTTGTGTAATCCTGCAATGCTCCGCTATAATCCGCTCCCTTTTCTTTTACCCAGCCGCGCCGATAATACAACCAACCATTCAAAGGGTCTAATGTAATTGCTTTTGAAAAATCATTTATTGCGAGTGCAAATTCATTATTGAGTCTTTTAGCATCGGCACGTAAAGCATAGAAGTCAGCAGATTCTTTTAAAACAATCGCTTTAGTGTAATCTTGAATAGCTAAGTCATATAATCCTAATTCTTTGTAACAATTCCCTCTGTGATAATATAATCCAATCCATTCTTTTTCTAATTTATTCTCAATTGCATTATAGTCATTCAAAGCCTCAGAATAGCGTTCTTTCATTTCATATATCTTAGCTCTGGCCAGCAGCCAATTGATATCATCAGGATAAGCAATTACAGTTGCGCTTACTTTTGCTAATGCATATGTATAGGCATGAATAGCATAACTTTGCAATGAATCTAAGGGGGCTGTTGCCTCGTCATCATACACTTCCCATGAAATGACATCGTCAATAGCTTTTGTATATTCACCTAGTGCAGCAAATGCTTGACTCCTAAACCTATAAATTTGGCCATAATTATCTTGAAGTTTTGTTAATTTGGATAAACTCATAATTGCCTTTTCATATTCTTTTTGGGCTATGAGGTTACGAGCTAAACCTACTGCTGCAGATAACCATGTATTATCTAGATTATAGGCTTGTTGATAGTCTGCATTTGATGCATCGTAATTACCATTTTCATAATACACTTGTGCTCGATCTAATAAATATGTGATTTTTTTAGGATTGTATTTTATGGCGACAGAAAAATCTTCTATTGCTTTATTATTCATACCGGCTTGTTGATAGATTGTTCCTCGGAGGTAGTAGAAATCTTCTCGATTTAGAATTGTTTTTCTACCATAATGTTCAATACCTCGATTGATGTCAGATAAAGCATTTATGAGATCATCGTTATGCTCATAGATTACAGCCCTGCAATAAAGTGCGGTTGCATCATTAGGATAGAGTTCTAAATGCTCAGAGAAACATTTAAAGGCTGTTTTGTAATCTTCTTCTGCATATGCATCTAATCCTTTCTTTAAAAAATCTTGAGCGCACAGAGGATGTACGACTAATAACATTAAAAAAATTAGCAAGCTTGGTTTCATATATTAGAATGTGTTAGTTTGTTGATTTTTACACATACACTTAGTCTTACTAATTATATAGAACTAAGTGTGTATTTGTAAATTTTCAAAATCTATCTTCCATTGATGTTTTACCAAGAAATCAGTACCTAATATTCCATGCAGTTGGTAGCCTGTCTCTTTTTGAATCTGATTGAATCCTACGCTACACTCCATGCAGGTAAATGGTTCGGAGAATTTCAAGGTGTCCTCAATGATGAAATCAAATTGAGCAGTTAGGGTGGATGAAGTTTGTCCATTGGTTGTGATGATATTTTGGCCTTGTTCGGAGTTGGTGATTTTATCTTTAAAGTGGTTATATACGGTTATATCCATAATAGATCGGTCTGATCCTGTATCTACTAAGAGTAGAGAGGAATTTGTTTCATTGAAGAGTTTAACGGGGATTACTGGTAGTCCTAAGGTTTGGATGGAGAAAGAGATATTGAACCGCATAAATTCATAGTATTATACATTTTCAGTTACTCGTGAATCCTTTAATGGCATATATTACGACTATTAGAGCAAGCCCTGAAACAAGTAGATACTTAATTACAATCCAAAATTCAATTATAAACCAGATGAATAAGGCTAATATGGGAATGAGCAGTAGTAAATAAGGGTAATCTTTCATTCTACTCGACAATTTGGGAGATTATTCTTTGGGAGAATCTCAAACTTAAAATATGTTCTGCATCTTCTGACATTTCAAGGAATTGCCAAGATTCCCCATTGTTGGTTGAGATCGCAAATATTTGACTCTTGTCTGCAATGAATTTATCATGTCCGGATAAATTCATTGTAGTTTCACAAACATAAATCTGTCTGTCATTATCAGAGATTTGTTTTAAAATGTCGCTAATGACACAATTTATAGTAAATCCGTTATTCTCTGTTTCAGTTACGGTATTCTGGAATAGGTTTACTATCGTTTGATAAGCTCGATTCTTGTAATCAGCAGGATATTGTGCAAATAAGTCTGAATATAAATATTGTTTTACTAATTCGACATTGCCATTGCGCATTGCATCGATGTAAATATTAAACTGATTAACAAGATTTTCCTCTAAGGGAGAGGAGGCTGTATAGGCTGGTATGGGACTTGAAACAAAAGGAATTTCTGCATTATCTTTACTATTTGCAGTTTGAGAGTTTGAGGAAATACAGGATATGCAAATACATATTGCAGATATGTAGAATATTAATTTTCTCATGATCGTTATCGTTTTGTGATTGCTTGCCAGATCAAAACTATTAATCCAATTATTAAAGAGATGAAAAAGGCTATTAGTAGTCTGGATGCATCAAAAGTGAGCCATTGAGTGCATCCAATAATTATTGCACTAATGCTTATAAGGGATGATTTGTATACTATACTTTTCATTTAATGAATTGATTCATGATGGAAATACTTTTCTCAATAATTTTGGCACATTGTTCTTGAGAAACACCTATCTGTTCGGCCAAATGGATTAATAAATCTATTTCTTCTTCATCTGCGTGACCATCTGCATAAATCATGGAGTATAGAAGCATTATGTACCATTCTTTTTGACTGAGCTCCATGTCATTTAATATAGTAGATGCGTATTCAGCTCCTTTACGTGCGAGTTTTGTAACTGCAATATCTTCCAAGGGCATTGAAAACGAATCACAGATGGAATTGAGTAAATTTTTCTCATTGCCATGTAGGTTTCCGTCAGCCGCCATCATTACAAATAAATTGCAAATTATAGCAGCCTTTTGTTCTTCTGAGAACTGAGAATAAAATTGATCTACCTCAGAGTTTTGATTGCGAGTTGACTTTGTGAAAAGCTTTAACATGATAGTTTATCGTTTAGGTTGTAATGCATTGATGATTAGAATAGCTCTTTCTTTTAAACCTTTTTCATTTAACAAGTGGTAGCTACTGTTTACCTCCTCATTCCATCGTTGTAAGGTTAGCAACGCAGCTCTGCATAACACATAGTTATTGGAAAACATAAAAAATCTACTCTCAGATAAGGTATAAAGGATGTCTTTATATCCAGGAGGAATGTTTTTATATCGGGATAAACTAATAAGGCCGGATATTTTATTGGATGTACTAATGCGTTCAATTAATTTGTGAAATTTGGCTTCCCCATAGTTATGGATGTATTCATCAATAGTCATCTGTATAATAGTTTCGTACGTGTAGTCAGATAGATTCGTCATCATTAAAAGTATTTATCTATATCTTGGTTCAGACTATTGATTTGAAGGGCAAATAAGTCACACAATTCGGGTTCATTCCACATTTCGTCTCGGTAATTTAACATGGATATATCCTGAAATGTTAAAGGAGCTAAACAGATTCGATTGTAAAATAGTTTAGGATAATATCGCTTCCCCATTGCCTGATGAGAAAAAACGGTTTTTAATTCATGTGAATAGAGTTTGTATCTATTTTGAGCTAATTTAAAAGCATCTTCTTTAGAATAACCTAAATTGTATTGCTCAGTTAATCGCCATGTTGTTATTAAAAGGAGAACATTGAAATCAGAATTGTCTAGATGTGCTTTATGTTCATCTAAATACATGAGACAATACATTGAGTTGAATAGATAGAGTTCAATGCGCTTAGAATATTCTAACTCCAATATGCGTTCAATAATACGATTCCGTTGACAAGCAATGTCAAATATTCTCTGTGCGATAGAGATAGATTTGAGAGGTTCCATAATGTATAGGTAAATTCCTGCCAGTCCCTAACAGAACGTTAGTATAAAGAAAGCGTGGGACTGCTAACTCATTTCAGCTAGTAGGCCCTAGGAAGCCCTGACAATGAAATAAGCAACAGCCCACGCCATAATAAATATGACATGAGAGAGATTTGCCTATTCTCTTGTCCGATGAATTTCCTAGGTTCACTAGCAAGAATAGAACTAAACACTTTCTTGTGTTCAAATATGTCTGCTATCTAATAGACAGCAAAACAAAGATATGAAATATTTGAAACAATCAAGTGCACATCTCCCTTTAGGGCTGTTGCAGGGATAAAATTAAGAGAAACTTTCCTGAAAATGACTATTTTACTTGCTGTTTATTCGTCGCAATTTCGGGAATATGGTTAATGGAGTGAGATTTTGGGTGAAGTTTGTGTTTTTGCTTACCTTGCTTACCCGAACGGAATCGGACAGACAGGTTTATTGCTGTTTTAACTTCATTTCCAATAGGTTCATGTGGTTGCTGATGCTTTTTTGAACTACTTGGGCATAGGATTTCTGGGTAACTTTAATGTCGGAATGTCCTAAAAGTTGGCTCACCACCTCTATGGGAACCCCATTGTAGAGGAGAATTGTGCTGGCAAAGGTCTTTCTGGCCGTATGGTGGGTCAGCTTTTTCTCTATTCCCAAAACATCCGCAATCTCTTTCATGTAAGAGTTGATCTTTTGGTTGCTGATACGGGGCAATAGAAATCCTTGCTGCACTTCAATGGATGCCTCAAACAGGCTTAAAATGGCCTTTGCTTGGGGCAGGAGAGGGATTGATACCTCTTTGTCTGTCTTGAGCCTTGTAATGGTGATCCACTCTTTGCCATCAAACCCTATCTGAATGTGTTTGGGTTGCAAAATGGATGCTTCATGATAGCCTAGTCCCGTGTAGACAGAGAACAGGTAAATCTGTTTGACCGTTTCCAATCTTCTCTGGTGAAAGGTGTGGGATTCCAGTTTGTGCAGCTCCTCAGCGGTGAGGAATACAATCTGTTTCTTCTCTTTCAGGGGCTTATGATCTATGAAAGGGTCTCTGCTGAGGTAATCACACCGGATTGCATACAACACCATTTGTCTGAGTCTTTGGATGATTTTATTGATGGTGATGGGTTTGAGTCGTTTCCCCAACAAGAACTCTACAAATTGCTGAATAAAGCGGTAGTTCAGCTGCTTGAGAGGGATATCCTGTTGGCGGGTGTATTCTCGGATGAAGAGTCTGACATGTGCATAGACCTCTTTGAACTTTTGCAGGGTGGATGCTGTGTATTCCGTCCCTACAAGGCTCTCCATGCGGCTGATCCTCTCTTCAAACACCATACAAAGCGACTTTTCGTCTGTCTTGCCAAGGTATCTGCTGTATACCTCTGCCAGAGTAATATCTTTGCCTTCGTCATAGAGTTGTTTTTCTATCCGGATGAATTGGGCTTCAATCTCGGATAATTTATTGTTGATTAGCTTGTTATAATCTTCTGCGCCCTTTACTCTTTGTGACATTTTGTCCCATTGATCCGGTCTAATGAATAACCCTGTGGAGAACGGTTTTTTGTTTTCACCTAATGATAGCTTGCAGAATATTGGTATTAAGCCCTTTGCATTAATTCTTGAAAGGACTATGAAGAATGAAATTTTAAGTATTTGAATCATGATCGTGCGGGTTTTAAAGACATAAAAATTCCTAGAACCCTTATGAAATATAGTGTTCCAGAGGAATTGGGGCATGTGTTCCAAATTGTGTTCCGGGGTAAATGGGAAAATCCCCTTTTTGAGGGGACTTTTATTCGGAGAGGAGAGAGGTGATTTTAGATGGATATCTGATATATTGCTGACAATCAGATAGATGTTTAAAGTTAGAACATGAAAAAAGAGAACCACTCTCGTGATTCTCTTTGTCTTAGTAGCGGGGACAGGACTCGAACCTGTGACCTTTGGGTTATGAGCCCAACGAGCTGCCAACTGCTCCACCCCGCGATGTGGAATGCAAAGATAGCTAAAAAACGGCCAAATGCAAACAGTGAGCGATAATATTTTTCATTTTTTTGACGAGCGAGTAGGGTAAGTGCTTTATTCACACGTCAAAACGATGATGTTGGTTGCGGCCCTTATTTTAGTATCACTGCCCATCCGGGCAGTATATACCAACTGTATATGGAATTCGGGATATGGAATTGACGTTCGTGGGGCTATTGGACTATCTCAGCTTCACTGTTCCGGTGGATTCCATGTGTGATCCACTTATACATCATATATACGTCGGTTGATTTGTCCGGGTTCAAGGGGCTATTTTGTGAAACGAAGCCCGGCCATTACCGGACAGTGGTCGGAAATATACAGGTCATCGAGCTTTTCTGCCAGACAGCCGTGCCGCAGGGTTTCCAGACCACCCCGGACGAAAATATAGTCCAGCCACATGTTTTTAGCCAGGCGGCCGTAATTGTGGTAAGACCATTCGGGTCCGTAACGAACCGGTGCGACGGAACGCGTATGGGTCAGGTGTTCGGGGTTGGCCGGATCGAGCAGGATCCGGATCGGTTCGGAATCGGGTTCGGCGTTGAAATCGCCGGTGACGATTACCGGCAGGTCACCGGCCAGGGCGCCGAGTCTGTCTAAAATCAGTTTGGCGCTTTCCCTGCGTGCCACTTGACCGATATGATCGATGTGCACATTCATGAAAAAGAGCTTCCTTTTCGAAATTTTGTCTTTGAGGATGGCCCAGGAGCCCATGCGCGGACTGGCTGCATCCCAGGCTCGTTGTCCGATTGCATTGATGTCTTCGGCAAACCAGAAAAAGCCGTGATCCAGCAATTCGAAGCGCTCTTTTTTCCAGAAAATAGGGTCGTGCTGCCCTTTCGATTTACCGTCTTCCAGACCGATGCCGATCGATCCGTATTCGGGCAGGCGTTCTTGCAGGTCGGTCATCTGGTTGGCGAAAACTTCCTGTGCTCCGAAAATGTCGATGTCGTAAAATCGGATCATGTTTGCGGCGAAATCACGCCGGTTGGACCATTGGTTCGGACCGTCCGCCTTGGTATCGATGCGGATGTTGAAAGACATTACTTTGAGTTCGTCGTTGGACGGTCGGGCGGAGGCAGGGGAGAACCACGCGGATACTACCGCTGCACAGAGTACGAGATTGCGAATCATAGGTTAGTTTTTTAAATCTATAAAGTTAATGTTTTTTAAGACACGAGACGATCTGTTCCTGTTCTTGGAACACGGGAAGTATGAAAAATATCTTTCAGAATTCATGGAACAACAGAAACAAATAAAAGCCCCGTCTAAAAGACGGGGCTTGTGTGTATGGAGCGTTGCGGATTTAAGATGCCTGCCGACCGGGCAGCGCTTGGGCAACGATCTCCGCGAGGTCGTATACGGGCAATGTCCCGCTGCGGGCAATGGCTTTTTTACAAAGCGGGCAGGCCGTTACGACCGAACCGGCTCCGGTGGCGGCGAACGTGTCGGCAACGCTCTGGCCGATCCGGCGCTGGCCGTCGTCGCTGATCGCGATGTTGCCGAGACTCGAGCCACAGCAGAGGGCATGCTCGCGGTTTTCGGCTACTTCGCGCAATTCTCCGATCGCTCCGATCACTTCCCGCGGCGCTTCGTAAATGCCGCTGCCGCGGCCCAATTCGCAGGGGTCGTGGTAGGTGAACACCTCCGTGCCCGGGTGCAGCTTTAACTTGCCGGCGGTGATCAGCCGTTGGATATATTCCGAATGGTGCAGCACTTCGATGCCGTCGAGTCGGTAATCTTCGCGGAATACCTTAAGACAGATCGGGCACGAGGTGACGAGTGTGCGGATACCGTGTTTGCGGAACAATTCGGTATTGTAATCCATCATTCGGCGGGCCGCCTCAATTTCCCCGGAAAGTTTCAGCGGACGGCCGCAACAGACGCCGCCGTCCTTGTCGGCCCACCATACCTGTTCGCCCGAAGCTTTGAAGATTTGCTCCATCGAGCGGAGTATTTTCGGAGAAAGGAGCGTCATGCACCCGGCAAAGTAACCGACCTTGCCTTCACCCTCGGAATGGTCGAGGCCTTTGATGTAATTGTAGCGGTCGGGGGCGCATGCGACGGCGTTTTTAGCCCGGCTGTTCAGCCGGAGGGTGCCGAGCTCGATACCGACCGGGCAGGCTACGACGCACCGTCCGCAAAGCAGGCAGTTGTCGGCTACCGCATCGGTCAGGTGTCCGTAGCGGCGGTCGCGCAAGAAATAGACCGACTGAACGTTGTCGATCCCGGCAGCGCTTTGGAGCTGGCACGGATCGATGCATATCCCGCACCGTGAGCACGCTTCGATCTGGAAATGGTCGTAACTTTTCTCTTGAACGCCGCTGCGGATACCTGCATTGCGCAGGAATATCAGCGGAATTTCGGTAAAGATGTGCATGTAACGCGAGAACGGCAACGCGAAGAAAAAGACGCCGAGCGAAATGGAATAGAACCACCACATCGGAAGTTCGCCGTGAATCAGCAGGCTGTTGGGAAGCGTATTGGCAAGCAGTTCGCCGGTCGTGTTGGTCAGGAAACTGCCGCCGCCGATTCCCGGCGGGATAATGTGCACCTGGTCGCCCAAAGCCCAGCCGATGCCACCGAATTTCCACAGTACGCCGCTGGTGAAACTCTCGGCCAGCAAACGGGCCGGAAAGATGAACCACAGGGCGGTGAGTGCGATGCGGTCCCCGAGCACATGCTTGGTCGTGCGTCGCATGCCCATTGCCCGCGAGCGGATCCGTTTGAAAAGGGCCAGGCCGATCCCGATCAGGATGAGCAGCAACAGGGCGTCTTTAATCAATGAAAAATTGAAGTTGCGCTCGAAAATCGGATGAACGTAATAGGAGAAAAAGATATCGACGTAGAGCGGTACGTTGTGTCCTTTGAAATAGACCAGTGTCTCGATCCAGCCGGTCAGGATCAGCAGGAACCATCCCAGTGCGAAACTGGTGTGCATGTAGCCCAGCAGCGGGTTCGTGCGCCATATCTTGCGGTGAAGCAGCGATTCGCTGCCGATTTCGCAGACCGATTTCCATGTGGCGCGCGTGGGCAGAGACCGCCAGAACATTTTGCGTTCGGCGGGTGCCAGTCCGATAAACCAGGAGATGTATTTATAGAGCAGGACGACCAGCAGGAAGCCGGCTCCTACCCAGAACGGTAAGACGAATAGTCTGAAATGTTCCATGAGTGGCGTGGTTAAGCACAATTGTGCTATTTTTCAATGTTTCCGGCGGGTTTTCCGTGCGGTTGCTGCTGTTTTTATTATGCCTCGGAAACCCCGTGCGGTAAATGTTCGGGACTACTTGCCTGCGAGGTGTTTTTTGATCGTGAGCACGATTTCGCGCGTGTTGATGCCCCGAGGACAGACAAGCCTGCATTTGCCGCAGAGCATGCATTTCGACAACTCTTCGTAAGCGCCGGCGTATTCGCCCCGGCGCACGAGGGTCTGTACTTTACGCAGGTTGAACGATGTGAGGTTTCCGGCCGTACAGGTGGCCGTGCAGTTGCCGCAGGCGATGCAGGTCTCCAGTTCGGGGTGCTCGCGGAGCAGTTGCCGCGAGTAGCTCAAGTCGTTCTTGTCGAGGTTGATCGAACGGGGTTGGTTGATCGAATATCCGAAATTCATCGCGTTACGCTTTTAACTGGCCGGCCACCTTGTAGGCGGCGGCTATTCCTTCGTTGATCGATTCACCGATATTTTTCGGTGCCGTGACCGCTCCGGCGTAATAAATGCGGCTGCAATCGGAGGCCACGTTGCCGGTAAACTGGTTGGCCGGTTTGACGAAACCGCTCGGATATAGGTCGACGTGCCGGTTGAGGCTCAGTGCCATGTTGCTCGCACCGGCTTTCATGCCGACGATCAGCACCAGCATATCGACCGTCATCTTCAGCGGCCGGCCGATCAATGTGTCTTCGGCTTTGATTTGGATGCGGTTGTCGATGGTCGGGGCCGCCTCGCTGATGCGGCCGCGTACGAAATGGATCCCGTAAGTCTGTTGCGCCTCTTTATACAACTCTTCGTATCCGGGGCCGAACATGCGCATGTCCATGTAGAAACTGTACACTTCGGTTGCCGGGAGCGCCTGCCGCACTTCGATGGCCTGCTTGACCCCGGTGATGCAGCAAACCCGGGAACAGTGGCGCTGCCCCACTTTTTCGTCGCGCGAACCCACGCAATGCAGGAACGCTACCGATTTCGGGGCTTTGCCGTCGGCGGTGCGGATGCCTCCTTCCTTGAACATCCGTTCGATATCGACCGTCGTAAAAACGTTGTCGTAGATGCCGTAGCCATACTCTTCCTTGATCTCAGCCGGGAAAATATCATAGCCCGAAGCCACGACTACCGCATCGCCGTCGATTTTCGTACCGTCGGTGAGCGTTACGCTTTTTCCCGCGTCGTCGATGCCACCGACTGCCGTTGACGTGTGTACTTCGGTGTTCGAAGCCTGTACTTTTTTCGTCAGTTCGGTAAGCACCTCCTCTGCCGGGGTCATCGTGGGGAAGAGCCGGTCCCATTTGTTGAGCTTGCCTCCGAGAACGGCCTCTTTCTCGATGAGGATCGGTTGCAGTCCCAGTTCGTCCAGCGTGATGGCGGCCTGCATGCCGGCCACGCCTCCGCCGATGATGATTACTCTGTTACCCATATAGGTCAATATTCTGTGCGTTATCTTTATTTTTGGTAGCAACCGATTGCCGTCGGTTCCGGCTGGCCGATGAATTTGCCGTTTTTGCCGAGATATTTTGTCGACGGGTCGTAGGGAACACCCATTTTTTCGAGCAACGGTTCGACGGCTACCTGATGCATCTGCATGCCGAGGTCCCACGGATCGTAGCCCAGCACCAATCCGGCCATCTCTTCGTAGGTTAGCACCGGAATGCCCTGTCCGTTCTGTCCGTAGGTAGTTCCTTCCATTTCGGAGACCGTGTATTGCCATTTGTCGAGGAACATCGCGCAACCCGGACAGTTCGCTACGATAAAATCGGGTTTGTATGGGGCCATCGATTCGAGCTTCTTTTTCGAGTTGGCTACCGAGTAGCCGCGGTTCGCCTGCACGAGGTAGTTGCGGAACCCGAAGCCGCAGCAGTGGCGCCGCTCGGGATAGTCGACCACGTTGCCGCCCCACGATTCGATCATCCCGGCCAGCACGTAGGGAAATTCCGACCCGCCGATGCCCGCTTTCGGGAAAATTTTCGCGTAGTGGCAGCCGATGTGTTCGACTACGTTGAGCGGTTTACCCGTCTCGGCGTTGACGAGCAGGTGTTTGGCTTTGGCCGCGATCTCTTCGCGGTGGTGGAAAATGACATCCGACGTGTGCGCGAGGCTTTTGGGTTTCTTGAATTCGCGGCCGGTCGCCTTGTAGAGGTATTCGCGCGCCTGCTCTTCCATTTCGGGGAAGTCGTGCCACATTTCGAGCGTTTCGGAGTAGATGCCGAAAGAGGTGATGCACGAAGGAATGAAATTTTCGTATCCCGCTTCGGTCATCAGCGAGAATTGGCGTGCCACGACCGTCATGATCGTTTCCAATGGTACGATGTCGCCGTGGTAGCCGATACCGGTACAGGAAGTGTGCTGCGCGTCTTCGCGGATATCCCGGCCCAGGTCGTTCCCGATGATGTTCAGGAAAGCCGCCTCCGAACCCGGGAAAAAATTCTGGCGGATGCAGCTGCGCGCATAATAATAGCGGTCGTCGGCAATATCTTTCTGGTAATCTTTCCAGGTGGTTTTCATCGTCCGTTTATATGCTGAGGGTGGTTGGTATCGTATTGTTTGTCGCGGGTTCCGTAATCCTGCCGGGAGCGTATCGTGTCGCGTTTGCGGTCCGGGATGCCATGTGCCGTGTCCGGGATTATTGGTGGCTCCCGCTGTTGGCGGTGAATACGTCGCGGAAATAACGTTCGTCCGCGCCGTCATAACCCATTTCAGTCGCTTTTTCGGCTGAATATTTTTCAATATTTTCGAAGAAATCGGTGCCTCCGGTCGTGTCGAAGATCGCACGGATCTCCTCCATGCTCTTGTCGTCGATTTTGCGCATTGCGCCGACGCCCACTTTGCAGTAGTTGTCGCCGAAGCGTTCGAATACGTCGCGGTCGTGTTCGTAAATCCACTTCCAGACGGGGCCTTGTTCGGGGTGGAGTTCCGGGTCGACCAGGTTCGGCTTGATGCAGTAACCGGTTTTGAGGATGTTGTGCCCGATCGTGCGTTTGATGGCCAACTGCTGCCGTCCTTTTTCCGAGTAAGTGAAAAATCCCAGTTTTTGCGAGAGCCTGCGGAGCGCCTGGATGATATAGCCCGGCGTATTGGCCCTCGGGCAACGCGGACGGCAAGACATGCATTCGCCGCAATACCAGATTGTTTCGCTCTTGAGCAGTTGCTCGATTGCATCGTCGTCCTTGGTTTGGACGGTATTGACGATCTGGCGCGGGTCGTAGTCGTAGAACTCGGCGGCGGGACAGACGCCGGTGCAGATGCCGCAGTTCATGCAGGCGGTGAGACCCTCCTTCATGCGTACATCCTCCATCAACATGTCGAAATATTTGCCCATCGTATCGGTGTGGTTTACATACAATTTTCAGCATAACAAAGTTACTGCTCCCGGCGAACATGGAAATAGGGCGTAACACCTATTTTGGGGTAAGTATAAATGCGTATGCTCCGGTCGATCAGACTGCTGATGTCTCTTCGGATGTTACGGTTGACGGGTCGGAACGGATACGGTACCGCGGAGGAATCGGGCGAATAGCAATTCAGCGGATTTATCCCTATCTTTGCCGGACCGGCGCATTCCGCACCCGGTTGCCGGCACTTTTCGGCCGTTGCATGGTCTGTGTGTCCGGCGTGGACGAGGTTGTGTCCGCTGGGGTTAAATTCATTCCGATGGAGTCCAATTACGAAAAAGAGGAGCTTTTCAGCCCTGAAAAAGTGGCCGCACTGGCCGGACATTATAAGGCGATTCTGGAGTTGCTGGGTGAGGACGCTTCCCGCGAGGGATTGCTCAAAACTCCCGAACGGGTCGCCAAAGCGATGAGTTTTCTCACGCAGGGGTACGGGCAGGACCCGAAAGAGATCTTGCTCTCGGCCAAATTTAAAGAGGAGTATAAGCAGATGGTGATCGTGAAGGATATCGAGCTCTATTCGATGTGCGAGCACCACATGATTCCGTTTTACGGTAAGGCGCATGTTGCCTATATTCCGAACGGCTATATCACCGGCTTGTCGAAGATCGCCCGCGTGGTCGAGGCGTTTGCGCGGCGATTGCAGGTGCAGGAACGGTTGACGGTGCAAATCCGGGATTGTATCCAACAGGCGCTCAACCCGCTCGGTGTCGCGGTGGTCATCGAGGCGAGCCATATGTGCATGCAGATGCGCGGCGTGCAAAAACAGAATTGCAGCACTACCACCTCGGCCTTTACCGGGGCTTTCCTGACGCAGATGCAGACGCGTGAAGAGTTTATCCAGCTGATCGGGAAATAGGAAAAACGATATCAACGGAGATACCCGCTCAACTCTTTTTTCAGCTCCTCACCGTTGCTCGGCCGTTTTGCATGGCGCTCCGCGATTTTCCCCTGCCGGTCGAAGATGATGTAGCGGGGAACGGAGATTCGGACTATTTTACCCGCCTGATCCGTATCGCAGAATAATGCGCCCAGTTCGTTCGCGAATTGTCCGGCTGTGCGCCCTTCCGGAGCAAAATAAGTGACAAAATATCCCTGTAATCCGGCCTCATTCAGTACTTCCACGCACTGGTCACAGCCGGCTTTGTCGCTGTCTACCGAAGCAAAGAGGCAAACGACGTCATTGTCCGTGAAAAAATCCTGTAATGCCGGATAGTGGGTGATTTCGGCACGGCACGGTTGGCACTGGGAAGCAAAAATGTCCAGATAGACAACTTTCCCGGAAAAGTTTTGCAACAGAGATCGCATGGAATCGGGATAATCCAGTCGTACAATTCTTGATGTGTTCGTCTCCTTGGGCTGCCCGAGGGACAACAACGGCGAAGCGGATAACAGCAACAGAGCAAGTAGGGTTCTCATCTTTAGGGAATTTTAGGTTCGGGTAGCGGGAATTACTTTGGCTGTATGACGATGGTTTGTAGTAATCTTCCGTAGGTTTGTGCCTGGACGCTTTACAGCTGCTCATGCGGCTGAGAAAAAGCAGTTTACCTAAAGACAATAAAAAAGCGAACTATTCGGATATTCCAGGAGATGTTTCCTTTTTTGCAAAAAGCGCCGTTTTTTGCCGTTTCATCTCGATAAATCGTTCTACACCACGACGCACCGAACCCAGTCCGAATTTTTGAGGCTCGATCTTTTCGATCGGGATGAAGAACGTTTCGGCCACATCGTCGTATGCTTCGGGGGCGGAGGTGTCCTCTACACGGCACAGGAAAAACATATCGAGCGTGTGCACTTCGAAGCCGCTGAACGGATAAATATTCGGCAGTGAAAAGAGATAGGTGCTTTGCCGGACCGTAAATCCCGTCTCTTCTTTAACTTCCCGGGCCACACCCTCTTCCCCCGTTTCATACATGTCGATAAAGCCGCCCGGAAGGTCGAAGGTGCCTTTCGCGGGCTCTTTGGCCCGGCGTGTGACGAGCAGTTCGTTCCGGGAATTGAGAATCAGCGCCACCGTCGCGGAACAGGAGTTGAAATAATAGACGAAGCCGCAGTCACGGCATTTTTTTGCTTTTTCGTTGTGTTCTTCGAAGCGGGATGAACCGCAGCGGGGACAGTACCGGAACAGGACTAACGGATGCATTGCAGTAAGGGCTATGATTTGATCTGACAATGCCTATTCGGCATACGAAACCAATCCCTCTTTGCGCGGGTGCGCTGCGGGCTCTTTGCCGCCGTTGTAGCCGAGCGCGGCGCAACCGTAAACTTTGTGTACGGTCGGCACGCCGAGCCGTTTGAGGTAAGCGCGTACTTCGGGGGCGTCACAGGTATAGGAGAGCTGATTGATCCAGCAGGAGGCGATTCCGAGCGAGTGGGCTGCGAGAAACATATTTTGCAAAGCGCAGGCGCAGTCCATACCGCCGGTGCGTGTCGGTTCGTTCGAAGCGATCACCAGCACCGGGGCATCGTAATAGCAGCAGTAATCTTCATTGAGCTGGCGGCCTTCGTAGCGGATCAGCGCCGTGCGGATCAGCCGGTTCAATTCGTGGAGTTTTTCGGCGTCCTGGATGACGGTGAAGTGGAAGGTTTGCGCGTTCATGCCTGTGGGGGCAAGCGTCCCGGCCTCTACTATGGTGGCCAGCACATCGGCCGGCAGCGGCCGCGGATCATAAGTGCGGACGCTCCGGCGGTTGCGGATCGCGTCCAGTACGGGATTGGTTTTCATAAGCGAATTTTGGATGTGTCCGCTGCAAAAAACATTCCGCAAAACCCGACCGGTCATGCGGAATGCGATTCGTTGTTCCGCGCTTGTCGTTCTGCGCGTCTCTCCCCTTCTTGTTTCACGTCCTCTTTTTCTCCTCTTTCTTTGCGGCAATCGAATGAGAAGAGAGTAAAGGTACGACACGGGTCATTTTTCAGGGGCGAACAAGTCTTGCGAACATGTTGTGCGCAATATTTTATGAAAGTTTCCGGAGTGCGCGATGCCGGTATCGTGTTCTTTGCAACCAATTGCGGAAACGCTACGGCATATTGCCGGAGTTATTGCATCGCTCCGGAGTGTTCGGTTCGCGCCTGCGGCGAGATACTGGATTCAGACGGTCATGATCTCGGCCTCTTTGGCCGCGAACAGCTCGTCCACTTTTTTCATGTACTTGTCCGTGAGTTTCTGGGACGAGTCTTCGCCGTCTTTGGCCATATCTTCCGGCATGCCCTCTTTTTGGGCTTTCTTGAATGCCTCAACCGCGTCGCGGCGTATATTGCGGATGCTGATGCGAGCCGTTTCGGCTTCGCTTTTGATCTGCTTGACCAGCTCTTTGCGGCGCTCTTCGGTCAGCGGCGGAATGTTCAGGCGGATGTGCTCGCCGTTGTTCGACGGGGTCAGTCCGATGTTCGCCACCAGAATGGCTTTTTCGATTGCGCCGATCAGGTTCTTCTCCCACGGTTGGATCAGCACCGTACGTGCATCGGGGACGGTGACGCTGGCCACCTGTGATACGGGCGTGGGATTGCCGTAATAGTCTACGGTGATGCCGTTGAGCAGGTTCGTGCTCGCTTTGCCTGCGCGTACCGAGGCGAGTGCTTCCACCAGGAACTCGATGGCTTTGTCCATTTTGGCCTGTGCGGGGTCTAATATGGTCTTGGGTTCTGTCATAGTGGTGATGCGTTTAGGATTATTTTAATGCGTTTTCTATCTTTTCGATCAGTTCGGTGAGTTGTCCCGGACTATATCCGGTCTCGCAGGCGAGGATGGTTCCGTCCTTGGCGATGACGAAGTTGCGTGGAATCGTTGCGGTGGCGAAAAGCGAGTAGATTTTGCGCTCCGGATCGAGTCCCATCGGGAATGTGTAGCGTTGCATCTCCCGGAATTTTTCGACGGCTTCACGCGTTTCGCCGCGCGAAATCGGCAGGAAAACGAAATCCCTGCCTGCGAAGCGGTCGATGATCTGTTTCTGTACTTGTTTCAGTTCGGCGCGGCAGGGCGGGCACCAGGTCGCCCAAAAGTTGATCAGTACGACCTTGCCTTTCAGCGATGCGATGTCGACCGTACTCCCGTCGAACATCTTTACAGTGAAATCGGGAACGGGATCGCCGACCTTTACCAGCGTTTTACTTTCCGGTACTGCGGCTTGAGTCTGGGGCGTTGAAACAGTTTGTGCCTGAGGTCCAGTCCCGTTTTCGCCGGATGCCGCCAAGGCCGGGCTATCCATCAACGTGCCGGTTTGTCCGGATGCTGATGTTGCCGCAAACGCCAGCAGGGCAGAGAAAAGAGAGGAAATGATATGTACGGAAAGTTTCATCGCGGTTGTCGGTAGATGGTTAGGCGTAAATTTATCAATACGAACGGGTTGCGGCTTTACGCATTTTTCACCACGGTGCCGATCGGTTCCCCGTCGACGATTTTGCACAAATTCCCCGGCGTGTCCATGTCGAACACCACGATGGGCAGATCGTTCTCTTTGCACATGGTGAAGGCGGTCAGGTCCATCACTTTGAGCTTACGGTCGTATACTTCGTCGAAAGTGATCGTGGAGAATTTCGTCGCGGTCGGATCTTTTTCCGGATCGGCAGTGTAAACGCCGTCGACGCGCGTGCCTTTGAGCAGCACCTCCGCCTCGATCTCCACGCCGCGCAGCGCCGAAGCGGTATCGGTTGTGAAATAAGGGTTACCCGTACCGCCGGCGATAATCACCACGCAGCCACCGGCCATCAGTTCCAATGCTTTGGCTTTCGAGTAGAGCTCTCCTATCGGTTCCATGCGGATCGAGGTCAGTACTTTGGCTTTGGCTCCTTCGCCTTCCAGTGCGGTTTGTAAAGCCAGTGAATTGATTACCGTCGCAAGCATGCCCATCTGGTCGCCTTTGACGCGGTCGAATCCTTTCTTTACTCCGCTCAGTCCACGGAAAATGTTTCCGCCGCCGATCACGATTCCGACCTGCACGCCGCTGTCGACGACCGCTTTGATTTGTGTGGCGTAGCTGTTCAGCACGGCCGTATCGAGGCCGTATTTCTGTGCTCCCATCAGCGACTCGCCGCTGAGTTTGAGTAATATCCGTTTGTAGACAGGCATTTCGTTGAGTTGGTAAGTTGTTGCTAATACAATAGTCGTGTTTACAGGAAGTGTGTCGTTCTCCGTCGACGGAATTTTTGGTTCGTATGGGATGTTACGTCGTTCGGTCCGGTTTCCTCTCTTCCGTGTCCGGTTTATTTAACCCATATCAACCGGTTATTTCTGCTCCTGCATCAGCTGCATCAGTTCGTCGAGTTTCGGGGTGAGGATGATTTCGGTGCGTCGGTTTTTCGCGCGAGCCTCGGATGTTTTGCCCGAAGCTACCGGCAGCGACTCGCCGCGTCCGGCGGCGATGATGCGGCTCGGAGCGATTCCTTTGTTTTCAAGCAGCAGGCGCACTACGGTGGTCGCACGCTTGGCACTCAGGTCGAGGTTGTCGCGCAGTTGGCCGTTGGGCCGGTAAGGCACATCGTCGGTGTGCCCCTCTACCATCACGTTGATATCCGGGTTCTGGGCCAGTACGGTAGCCAGGTCATGCACGGCCCGGGCTCCGTTGGGATCGATTTCGAAACTGCCCGAGCGGAACAGCAATTTATCGTCCATCGACACGTAGACATTCCCGTTTTTAATCGAAATGGAAAGGCCTTTGCCGTCGAAGCCGGTCAAAGCGTCGGTCACTTTGCGCCGGATCGCATTGATCGCCTCTTCACGGCTGCGCAGCATAGCTTCGAGTTCGTTCACGCGCCGCGAACGCTCGTTGAGGGCCATCTGGCTCGTCTCGAGTTCTTTGAGCATGCGGGCGGTTTCGGCCGACCCGTCGGCCAGGAGTTTCTGGTAGCGTTCCTGCAGTGCGGTGTAACTCATGTAAAGCCGGGTCGAATCGGAAACGAGCCTCAGGTTTTTGGCCGTGAGCGTGTCGTTGCGCCGCGTCAGGTCGTCGATGCGGGTGTTTGCGGAATTCAATTCGCCGTCCAGGCGCAACGCTTCGGCCTTCATCGAATTGAACTTTTTGTTGGATACGCAGGCGCAGGCAACCCCCGCCAGAAGTAACAGCAATGCGGCTTTTCTCATCGCAATCGGTATAAGATCCATATTTGCCACGAAGATACAAAACAATTTAGAATGTACCAATGTGCGTTTAAAAATTACTATCTTTGCTGCTTAGTTTTACCGCGATGCAGGAAACCCAGTACAAATACCTCGATAAAGTGGATTCGCCGGACGATCTGAAAAGGTTGCGTGCCGGCGAACTGACGCAGTACTGTGCCGAATTGCGCCGCTTCATCATTGCGCAGCTTTCATCGAACCCGGGGCACCTGGGGTCGAGTTTGGGCGTGGTCGAACTGACTGTGGCGCTGCACTATGTGCTGAATACGCCGGATGACAAATTGGTATGGGACGTGGGGCATCAGGCCTATGCGCACAAAATCATTACGGGTAGGCGGGACCGTTTCTGCACGAACCGCAAGTTGGGCGGCCTGAGCGGTTTCCCTAAGATGGGGGAGAGTTTGTACGATGCGTTCGGGGCAGGCCATTCATCGACGTCGATTTCGGCGGCATTGGGTATTGCGATCGCTTCGGCCCGTCGCGGGGAGAAGCGCGAAGTGGTGGCGGTGATCGGCGACGGAGCGCTGACCGGGGGCCTCGCTTTCGAGGGATTGAACAATGCGGGGGCGTCGAATGCGAACTTGTTGGTGGTGCTCAACGACAACCGCATGTCGATTGATCCGAATGTCGGCGCCCTGAAGGAGTACCTGCTCAACATCACGACATCGAAAAGATATAACCAGGCCAAGCACCATACATGGACCCGTTTGGAGCGGTTCCCGAAATTGCGGCGAACGATCCAGAAGATGGGCAACGCCCTCAAGGGAGGTTTCCTGCAACAGAGCAATTTGTTCGAAAGCCTCAATTTTCGCTATTTCGGGCCGGTGGACGGCCATAACGTCGAGCAACTGACCCGCGTATTGAAGGATCTGAAAGAGATTCCCGGGCCGAAACTGCTGCACGTACTGACGGTGAAGGGCAAAGGGTATCAGCCGGCCGAAGAGCATCAGCGCACCTGGCACGCTCCGGGGCTGTTCAATCCCGAAACGGGCGAACGGCTCGGACATACGAGAAACGGGGCCCCGCCGCGCTATCAGGATGTGTTCGGCGAGACGCTGCTCGAACTGGCCCGGAGGGATGAACGGATCGTAGGGATTACCCCTGCGATGCCTACGGGGTGTTCGCTCAGCATCATGATGGAGCTGATGCCCGAACGCTGTTTCGACGTGGGAATCGCCGAGGGGCATGCCGTTACCTTTTCGGCCGGACTGGCGGCGCAGGGTTTGGTGCCGTATTGCAACATCTATTCGTCGTTCATGCAGCGCGCGTACGACAATGTGATTCACGACGTGGCCCTGCAGGGGTTGCATGTGGTGATGTGTCTGGACCGGGCCGGACTGGTGGGCGAGGACGGTGCGACGCACCACGGGGTTTTCGATCTGGCGGCAATGCTCCCGGTACCGGGGTTGACTATCGCCTCGCCGATGGATGAGGTCGAACTGCGTAACCTGATGTTTACGGCCGCTTCCGGCGAAGGTCCCTTTGTGATCCGCTATCCGCGCGGTAACGGTGTGACGCGGGATTGGCGCCGCCCGATGGAGACCCTCCCTCTCGGCCGGGGCCGTATATTGCGAGAGGGTAAAGACTTGGCATTGCTGACCATCGGCCCTGCAGGCAACGATGCGGCGTGGGCGGCGGAGCAGGCGGCCGGTGAAGGAATTTCGGTGCTGCATGCCGATCTTCGTTTTGCCAAACCGTTGGATGAAGGATTGCTGCACCGCATCGGCCGGGAATTCCGCCGGGTGATCACTGTAGAGGACGGAGTCGTAAACGGTGGAGTAGGTGCGGCTGTCCTGGCATTTATGAACCGTCACGGCTACCCTTGCCGTATAACGATGTTGGGTGTGGAGGACCGGTTCGTGGCACACGGAACGGTCGCCCAGCTTAAGGAGATGTGCGGATACGATGCACCGGGGATTCTCCGGGCGATCCGGGAAGCAGGGGCAGAACGTCTGACGAGCCCGATTGACGGGAGGGTGACCGAACAGGCGAATACGGCCGACGGACCAGATACGGACTGTGCTGTGTATCCGTTCCGGAACGGAATAAAATCACCGGGACAAGAACGTAATGAGACAAAACAAGATTAACGATATGGAGTACGATTTCAGGGCTATAGAGCAAAAATGGCAGCGCCGTTGGGCCGAGCAGAAAACCTACAGGGTCGAAGTGGATAAGAGCCGGCCGAAATATTATGTGCTGGATATGTTCCCTTATCCGTCGGGGGCGGGACTGCACGTCGGTCATCCGCTGGGTTACATCGCATCGGACATCTATTCGCGTTACAAACGGCTCCGGGGTTTCAATGTGCTGCATCCGATGGGTTACGATGCGTTCGGGTTGCCGGCCGAGCAGTATGCGATCCAGACCGGCCAGCATCCGGCCGTAACTACGGAGAAGAATATCAACCGTTACCGCGAACAGCTCGATAAAATCGGCTTCAGTTTCGATTGGGACCGCGAGGTGCGTACCTGCGATCCCGAATATTACAAGTGGACGCAATGGGCATTCCTCAAAATGTTCGATAGTTACTATTGCAACGACGAACAGCAGGCGCGCCCCATTGCCGAACTGGTCGCTGCGTTCGAACAGGGCGGTACCGATGGCTTGAACGTTGCCTGCACGAAGGAGCTCGCCTTCACCGCTGCCGAATGGAATGCGATGGGCGAGGCCGAAAAGGAGAACGTGTTGCAGAACTACCGGTTGGCGTTCCGGGCCGACACATTGGTCAACTGGTGTCCGGGGCTCGGAACCGTATTGGCCAATGACGAGGTGAAAGACGGGCTTTCGGTGCGCGGCGGTTTTCCGGTCGAACAAAAGCTGATGAAGCAATGGTTGTTGCGTGTGACGGCTTATGCACAGCGGATGTTGGACGGTCTCGACAGCCTGGAGTGGAGTGAATCGCTCAAAGAGATACAGCGCAACTGGATCGGCCGGAGCGAAGGAGCCCAGGTGTTTTTCGGCCTGAAAGGACTGGACGCTCAGTTGGAAGTTTTTACGACGCGTCCCGATACCATCTTCGGCGTCACGTTCATGGTGCTGGCTCCCGAGCATGAATTGGTGCAGAAACTGACGACTCCCGAATACAAAACCGTCGTAGATGAATACCTGGCCGAAACAAAAAAACGTTCGGAGCGGGAGCGTATGGCCGATACCAAACGCGTGAGCGGACAGTTTACAGGCGGCTATGCCGTCAACCCGTTCAACGGCAAGGAGATTCCGATCTATATCAGCGATTACGTGCTGGCCGGTTACGGTACCGGTGCGATCATGGCCGTTCCGGCGCACGACAGCCGCGACTATGCTTTCGCCCGTCATTTCGGACTGCCGGTTATTCCGGTGGTCGAAGGCGGCGACCTCGAGACGGAATCCTATGATGCCAAAGAGGGGAAACTGATCAATTCGGAATTCCTCGACGGTCTCGATGTGAAAGAGGCGATCGGGGCGATGTTCGCTGAAATCGAGAAACGCGGCTTCGGTAAAAAACGGATCAATTACCGCCTGCGCGACGCGATTTTCAGCCGTCAACGCTACTGGGGCGAGCCGTTCCCGATCTATTACAAAGATAATATCGCCTACCCGCTGTCAGAAGAGTGTCTGCCGCTGGAACTTCCCCCGGTCGAAAACTTCGGTCCGACAGCCGACGGCGAACCACCGCTGGCCCATGCTGCGAACTGGCAGACACCGGAAGGCTATCCGTATGAGTTGAGCACGATGCCCGGCTTCGCGGGTTCTTCAGCCTATTACTTGCGTTATATGGATCCGCACAACGGCGATGCGCTCGTAAGCCGCGAAGCGGACGAATACTGGCGCAGTGTCGACCTTTATGTCGGCGGGATCGAACATGCCACCGGGCACCTGATGTATTCGCGTTTCTGGAACATGTTCCTTTACGATCTGGGGTATGTTTGCGAAAGCGAACCGTTCAGGAAACTCGTGAATCAGGGTATGATCCAGGGGCGCTCGAATTTCGTATACCGTGTCGTCGGTACGAATAAATTCGTGTCGCTGGGGCTGAAAGACCAGTACGATACCCAGGAGATTCATGTCGATGTGAACATCGTGCGCAACGACCTGCTCGATCTGGAGGCGTTCCGGGCCTGGCGTCCCGAGTTCGCCGATGCGGAATTTATTCTCGAGGACGGTAAATACCTGTGCGGCTGGGCGGTCGAAAAGATGTCGAAGTCGATGTTCAATGTGGTGAATCCCGATCATATCGTTGAAGATTACGGTGCCGATACGCTGCGGATGTACGAAATGTTCCTCGGACCGCTCGAGCAGAGCAAACCGTGGGATACGAACGGTATTGACGGCGTGCACAAATTTTTACGCCGCTTCTGGCGGTTGTTTTTCGATCGTGACGGCAAGCTGATCGTGAGCGACGAAGTGCCGACCCCGGCCGAACTGAAAATCCTGCACAAGACGATTAAAAAGGTGGGCGAGGATATCGAGAATTTTTCGTTCAATACGTCGGTAAGCGCCTTTATGATCTGCCTCAATGAATTGGGGCCGTGTAACAAACGGGCGATCCTCGAGCCGCTCGTGGTGCTGCTTGCACCGTTTGCGCCGCATATTGCCGAAGAGTTGTGGGAGAGTCTCGGTCACACTACGTCGGTTTGCGATGCCGCTTTCCCGGCCTATGAGGAGCAATACCTGGTCGAGGAGAGCATCGAGTATCCGGTTTCGTTCAACGGCAAGATGCGTTACAAGAAAGCGTTGCCGGCAGGCCTCTCGCCCAAAGAGGTGGAAGCAGCCGTACTGGCCGATCCCGCCGCTGAGAAATACCTCGACGGCAAAACGCCGAAGAAGGTAATCGTAGTACCGGGCAAGATCGTCAATGTAGTGATTTAACGCATCGAAAACCGATTAATATTTTACGGTAATTTCCGGGATAATGGAGTATCTGCAATATGCAATTGATTTCGTACTGCACATCGACGTGCATATGGCCGAATTGGTCGCGCAGTACGGGATGTGGATTTATGCGATCCTGTTTGTGATTATCTTTTGCGAAACGGGATTGGTCGTGACGCCGTTCCTGCCGGGCGATTCGCTGCTGTTCGTGGCCGGGGCGCTCGCGTCGTTGCCGACCAACCATGTGAACGTGCACCTGATGATCCTGATGCTGATGGCGGCCGCCATACTGGGGGATGCGGCCAATTATACGATCGGACGTTTCTTCGGGGAGCGTTTGTTTCGCAACCCGAACTCCAAAATATTCAAACAAAGCTACCTCGAGAAAACGCACCATTTTTACGAGAAACATGGCGGCAAGACGATCATTCTCGCCCGTTTCGTCCCGATCGTGCGGACGTTTGCGCCGTTCGTTGCCGGAATGGGGCATATGAGTTACCGCCATTTCGCGTCGTACAACATCATCGGCGGCGTAGTGTGGGTGGCGCTTTTTTCGTATGCGGGGTACCTGTTCGGCGGATTGGAAGTGGTGCAGCGCAATCTGAAATTGCTGATCGTTCTTATTATCTTTATTTCACTCGTTCCGATGGCGGTCGAAATTTGGCGCAACAAGCGCAAGGCGAAGAAAACAGGTGCGAAGGCGGGAGAATAAGCCGGTATGTGTTCGGTGTATTTTATAGAACAGAAGCGGTCCGGAAAGGCCGCTTCTGTTCTATTGCATTTTTAATGCTGTGGTAGTTGCCGATCCGCCTGTCGAAACGTTTTCCCCCGGATGACCAGCGAGAATCAGCAAGTGCCGGGATGCATCGAACGGGTAATGTCCGTGCTTTCTCAGAGTTTTTCTCCGTAGGCCAGGTCGCCTGCGTCGCCCATTCCGGGCACGATATAAGACTTGACGGTCATTTCGGCATCGAGTGAACCGCACCAGATTTTACAGTTGTTAGCCGAGAGGTGTTTTTTTGCATATTCCACGCCCTCTTCACTGCCGATGACGGTGGCTACGTGCGTGAACTTGGGCATCCCGGCTTTTTCGACCAGCGCGTTGTAGGTCATTACGAGCGACGAACCGGTAGCCAGCATCGGGTCGGCGATAATCAGCGTTTTGCCGGTCAATTCGCAGGTAGAGATGTACTCTACCTTGATGTTGAAGCTGTTGTCCTTGCTGTATTTGCGGTATGCCGAAACGAAAGCGTTCTGCGCATTGTCAAAATAGTTCAGGAATCCCTGGTGAAACGGCAGTCCCGCCCGCAGGATCGTGGCGACCACGATCTCCTCGTCGGGCATCATGATTTCGGCTTCGCCCAGCGGCGTTTCGACCGACCGGGGTTGATACTCGAGCGTTTTGCTGATCTCGTAGGCCATAATCTCGCCTGCCCGTTCCAGGTTCCGGCGGAAGCGCATGCTGTCGCCTTGCACCGTCACGTCGCGCATTTGTGCGATAAAGCGGTTGAGGATCGTGTTCTCCCTGTCCAGTACCGTTACCATCTGTTCTGCCATTGTTCCCAAAATTGTGTTTTCGTTCTCCTTGCCCGCGTTCCCGCAGGGGATTAGTATAAAAAGTTGTTGAACGGGTAGCGTCCCGCATGTATCTCGCGCACCATGCCGTAAAGGTCCTTGCGCAGTTTGTCGATATTGATCCGTTCGCGTGCCGAGATGAAAATGCAGGGCGTATTCGCTTTGGCGATCCAGCTGTTTTTCAACTCGTCGAGCGTCATATTTTCCTTCGTGGCCGGGGTCAGGTCGTCTTCGTCCTTTTGGATGAACGAATAGGCGTCGATTTTGTTGAAAATCAGAAAAACGGGTTTTTCACCAGCCCCGATCTCCTGCAACGTTTCCTTCACCACGGCGATCTGTTCCTCGAAGTTGGGGTGCGAAATGTCGACCACATGCAACAGCAGGTCGGCTTCGCGGACCTCGTCGAGGGTCGATTTGAACGATTCGACCAGCTGATGGGGCAGCTTGCGGATAAATCCGACCGTATCCGAAAGCAAAAACGGCAGGTTGTCCAATACCACCTTGCGAACCGTCGTATCGAGCGTGGCGAAAAGTTTGTTTTCGGCGAAAACCTCGCTTTTCGAGATCAGGTTCATGATCGTCGATTTGCCGACGTTCGTGTAGCCGACCAGTGCGACGCGGACCAACTGGCCCCGGTTGCTGCGCTGCACGGCCATTTGCTTGTCTATTTTCTTGAGCTGCTCTTTCAGGCGGCTGATGCGGTCGCGCACGATACGGCGGTCGGTCTCGATTTCTCGCTCGCCGGCCCCGCCGCGGGTTCCCGTGCCGCCACGCTGCCGTTCGAGGTGTGTCCACATGCCGGTCAGGCGTGGCAGCAGGTATTGGCATTGCGCCAGTTCGACCTGTGTTTTGGCATAGGCCGTAGTAGCCCGTTGTGCGAAAATTTCGAGGATCAGGCTGGTGCGGTCGTATATCTTGCGGGAAAAAACCTTATCGAGGTTGCGGATCTGCGAAGGGCTCAACTCATCGTCGAAAATCACGAAATCCACTTCGTTCTCTTCGACATAGGCAGCGATTTCGGCCAGTTTCCCTTCTCCCACGAAGGTTCGTGAATTAGGGTTGGCCAGCCGCTGTACGAAGCGTTTGAGCGTTCGCACACCGGCTGTTTCGGCCAGAAACTCCAGTTCGTCGAGGTATTCGGTCACCTGCGTTTCGTCCTGCCGGTCGTTCATAACGGCGACCAGTACGGCAGTTTGTCCTCTGCCGTCGGTTGTATTCGTTGTTTTGGTCTCTCCCATAAAGGCTCACAAAAAAGGCGCTTGTGTCAAGCACCCTGCAAAAAATCTGCCCGTTACGGGCGGAACAGGAGGCAGAACACTCCTGTATAGGACAAATGTAGTAAAATTTGGCGAAAACGAGGCGAAATTTTTGGGTTTTGGATTTTTTGCCTATCTTTGTCCTGCATCAAGGGGGATTAGCTCAGTTGGCTAGAGCGCTTGCATGGCATGCAAGAGGTCACCAGTTCGACCCTGGTATTCTCCACTTCGTCTGAGGCTGTTTCGGGAACGGAACAGCCTGTTTTATTTTCCGTTAATTTTCGTGCGATGAAAGTACAGGTGGAAAATTCTTATATTTACACCAAACTTTATTGATTTTGGATTCTTCGGCAGTAAAAGAGTGGCTTTTCGGCAAAACGCTTCCGGAGCTCGAGGCGGTGGCTGCCGCATCGGGGATGCCCCGCTTTGCGGCCGGGCAGATTGCCGGGTGGATATATGCCCGCAGAGTGACCGATATCGCAGCGATGACCAATCTCTCGCTCCGCAACCGCGAACGGCTTTCCGAACGTTATTGTGTGGGATTGTTGCCGGTTGCGGATGTGCAACAGTCGTCCGACGGTACAAAAAAGTACCTGTTTCCGACCCTGCAGCAACGCTATATCGAATCGGCGTACATTCCCGATAAGGACCGCGCGACGTTATGCGTTTCGTCGCAATCGGGCTGCCGTATGGGTTGCCGCTTCTGCATGACGGCCCGGCAGGGATTTGCACATAACCTGACTTCGGGGGAGATACTGAACCAGATTCGGACGATTCCCGAGAGCGGAAAGCTGACGAACGTCGTCTATATGGGGATGGGCGAACCGCTCGATAATCTGGAAAGCGTGCTGAACTCGATCGAGATACTGACCGCTCCGTGGGGTTACGGTTGGAGCCCTTCGCGGATTACGCTTTCGACGATCGGCGTAATCCCGGCCATGCGCGAATTCCTGAACCGGAGCGCCGCACACCTGGCGGTGAGCCTGCATGATCCGATCCCGTCCGAACGGTTGGCGATGATGCCGGTCGAAGGAAAATATCCGATCGGGCAGGTGGTGGCCGAGCTCAAACGGCATGATTTTTCACACCAACGGCGCGTTAGTTTCGAATATATCGTTTTTGCCGGGATCAACGACTCCCCGGCGCATGTTACGGCTCTCGTGCGGTTGCTGTCCGGGTTGAAGTGCCGCATCAACCTGATTCGTTTCCATGCTATTCCCGATGCCCCGATGCAGGGTGCCGACGAGGCGACGATGATCCGTATGCGCGATGCGCTGGCCCGTAAAGGGATTATCACGACCATCCGCGCGTCGCGGGGCGAAGATATCCAGGCGGCTTGCGGCCTGCTGTCGACACGGGAACAGGAGAAACAGGCAGAATAGGTATAATAGTTGTACGGCTGAAACGTTATATAAATATCTTTAAAACCGAAAAATGATGAAAAAGTTTTTGATGGTGGCACTGTTTGCGCTGATGGGGGCGACAGTGCTCAAGGCACAGAATAACGGAGTGAAGTTTATCGAGGATAAGCCGCTGTCCGACGTCCTGGCCCAGGCGGGCAAGGCGAACAAATATGCATTCGTAGATGTTTATGCGACTTGGTGCGGCCCGTGTAAATACATGACGTCACAGGTGTTTCCGCAGGCTGCGGCGGGCGACTATTTCAACAAAACATTCGTCAATGCGAAGTACGATGCCGAAAAGGGCGAGGGTGTAACGGTGGCTAAGACCTACCGGGTGACCGCTTATCCCACCTTCCTGATTCTGAACAGCAAGGGCGAAGAGGTCGGACGCCTTCTTGGCGGGGCCAAGACACCGGAAGATTTTATCGCCCGGGTCAAAGCGGAACTCGAAAATATCGGGAAGTAAACGGGATACCGCTATCGCGGCGGTCATAGCACCGTATCTCTGTTTCCGTCGAGCTTTATCGATAACTGACGGTATTATTGACAAAGGGTTGCTCCATTCATGGGCAACCCTTTAATTTATGGCGGATTTGTATAGTCGTCCGTCTATATAATATTTGCTATAATTCCTGATAATGATGTTTTCTTTGGTCGGGATGAGCGGGTCCTGTGTGCAGAAAGCGGCAGCATGCGAGAAAGGTGGTATGCAAATCCAAAATACCCCGCCGATGCAGGTTGTACTCCCGTTTGCAGGGGTTACACCAGGTCGATGCCGGCGGCACGGCATTCCGTACGCATCGTTTCGGGCCAGATGCTGCTCTGGATTTCACCGATGTGGGCCTTGCGCAGCAGGTACATGCACAGGCGGGATTGGCCGATACCGCCGCCGATCGAGAGCGGCAGTTCGCCTGCTAGCAGTTTGCTGTGAAAATACAGTTCGCTTTTGTACTCTTGTCCGCGCAGTGATAACTGGCGCCGCAGTGCCGTTTCATCGACGCGGATACCCATACTCGATATCTCGAAGGCATTGCCGAGTACCGGATTCCACAGTAACAGGTCTCCGTTCAGGCCGTTATAGCCTTCCTCGTTCGGAGTGCTCCAGTCGTCGTAGTCGGCTGCCCGGCCGTCGTGCGGTTCGCCGTTCGACAGTTCGCTGCCGATTCCGATTACGAATACCGCACCGTATTCCTTCGCAATGGCATTTTCACGCTCTTTCGGGCTCAGGTCCGGATGTAGGTCGAGTAATTGCTGCGAGTGGATGAAATGAATCTCTTCGGGCAGGAAAGGTTCGATCTGCGGAAATTCGACGTAAAGTTTGTTCTCGGTTACCTTGATCGCCTCGTAAATGCGGCGCACGGTTTTTTTCAGGAACTCCACGTTGCGGTCTTCCGGGGTAATCACCTTCTCCCAGTCCCACTGGTCTACATAGAGCGAGTGGATGTTGTCCAGCTCCTCGTCCGGGCGCAGCGCGTTCATATCCGTGTAGATTCCCCGGCCCGGCTTGATATTCATCTCTCCGAGCTTGAGGCGTTTCCATTTGGCCAGCGAGTGCACTACTTCCGCACGGCGCTCGTCCATGTCCTTGATCGGGAATGCAACGGGCCGTTCGATACCGTTCAGGTCGTCGTTGATGCCGGTCCCGGTGAGCACGACCATCGGCGCCGTCACGCGCAGCAGCGCCAGTTGGGCTGACAGGTTTTCCTGGAACATGTCCTTGACGTGCTTGATCGCTTTTTCGGTATTTTCCGTGCTGCCGAGCAGGTTGCGGTATCCGGCGGGTTTTATTAGTGTCATTTCGATGTTGTTTGTGCGATGCGGAAACGGTGTTGCCGGCTGATATCTCTCCGGCGAATTCCTCCGGGGAAACGGAGGAAAAGTATGGCTCGGAATCTCAGGGCGGTGCGGTAAATCCGGAGACGACTCGAAAGAGTCGTCTCCGGGGATGTTATTTAACCGTAATCAGGAAGTAGTTTTTCTTGCCTTTTTGTACCAGCAGGTATTTCCCCGAGAGCAGGTCACCGCTCGTTACGACAGCATCGGTGGAGGTCACTTTTTCTTTGTTCAGTGAAACACCGCCGCCCTGAATCAGTTTGCGGGCCTCGCCTTTCGACGGGAAGATCGCAGCCTGCTCGGTGCAGAGGTTGATAAAGCCGATACCTTCGGCGAGTGCCGCTGCGGGAACTTCGAATTGGGGAACGCCCTCGAAAACCTGGAGGAAAGTCTGCTCGTCGATCTTGCGCAAAGCGTCGGCGGTCGCGTTTCCAAAGAGGATGCCCGATGCTTCGACGGCCTTGTCGTACTCCTCCTCGGAGTGAATCATGCAGGTAATCTCTTTGGCGAGCCGCTTCTGCAATTCGCGCAGGTGCGGCGCTTCGCGGTGTGCGGCGATCAGCGAGTCGATCGTCTCTTTGTCGAGCATCGTGAAAATTTTGATGTAGCGCTCGGCGTCTTCGTCGCTGACATTGAGCCAGAACTGGTAGAATTTGTAGGGAGACGTATAGCGTGGATCGAGCCAGACGTTGCCCGATTCGGTTTTACCGAATTTGGTGCCGTCGGCTTTTTTGATCAACGGGCAGGTAAGGCCGAACGCTTCGCCGCCGGTCTTGCGGCGGATCAACTCCGTACCGGTGGTGATGTTGCCCCACTGGTCCGAACCGCCCATTTGCAGCTTGCAGTTTTTGTGCTGGTAGAGGTGCAGGAAGTCTGTGCCTTGCACGAGTTGGTAGGTGAACTCGGTGAACGACATGCCGTCGCCTTCGCCGTTGAAGCGCTTCTTGACGGAGTCTTTCGCCATCATGTAGTTGACGGTGATGCATTTGCCGATGTCCCGGATGAATTCGAGGAACGTAAAGTTTTTCATCCAGTCGTAGTTGTTGACCATCTCCGCGGCATTCGGGGCTTCCGAAGAGAAATCCACCAGGCGGCTCAGCTGCTTCTTGATTCCTTCCTGGTTGCGGTGCAGCGTTTCTTCGTCTAGCAGGTTGCGCTCGAGCGATTTGCCCGACGGATCGCCGATCATTCCCGTGGCGCCGCCGACCAGGAAGATCGGTTTGTGTCCGCAGCGCTGGAAGTGCTTCAGGATCATGATGCTGACCAGATGGCCGATGTGTAGCGAGTCGGCTGTCGGGTCGATGCCCACATAGGCGGTTGTCATCTCTTTGGCGAGTTGCTCTTCGGTTCCGGGCATCATATCGTGCAACATGCCCCTCCACTTGAGTTCTTCTACAAAATTCATCGAATGGTTCGGTTGGTTATGGTTGGCGCAGGAGCGATTTTGGTCCGGCGCACGTCAATTCGCACAAAAATAGTCAAATTCCGCCAAACGGCGGTGATTTTACAAAAATTCAGCGACTACGAAAGTGCTGCCGCCGATATAGATCATGTCTTCCGCTCGGGCTAATTCGCGAGCGCGGGCGACTGCGGCGGTTACTGTCGGTGCTGTTTCGCCCTGGAGTCCGTATTCGGCTGCCCGGCGGGCGAGGATGTTCTCATCGAGCGCCCGTTCGATTCCGGCCCGGGTAAAGATATAGTGCGCTTCTTTGGGTAGCAACGGCAGAACTTTGGACAGATCTTTATCGGCGACGAATCCCAACACCATATACAGCTTGTGGAACTGTTGCCGGGCGATCTGTGCCGCAATTTCACGCAATCCGCCTTCATTGTGGCCGGTATCGCATACGGTGAGCGGTGCATGGCCGACGATTTGCCAGCGCCCCAGCAGGCTGGTCGAAGCCGCGGCCGAGGCCATCCCTTTCTGCACGGCCTCGCGCGGAATCTGCAGGCCGCCCGAGCCGTTGAGGACATCGAGTACCGTAAGGGCCGTGAGGATATTCTTACGCTGGTAGTCTCCCAGCAGGTCGGTGCAGAGCGTAAATGTTTCACCGTCGAGCAGGTTCTCGATGGTGAATGGCTGCAGGGCACGGGGTGTCGCAGGAACTTGTCCGCAGGAGTCCTGCGGGAGCGTCTTGCCGGTCGCAAGTGTCTTCGGGCTCCCGGTCATGGGCATCATCTCTCCATTGTTCGCTTGATTTACAATATGGTAGGTTTGGTCGGCGAACAGGATCGGTGCACTGCACTCCTTGGCGCGGGCGATGAACGCGAGCTGGCTTTCGATCTGGCTCTCACCGATCACTACCGGAGTCATCTCCTTGATGATTCCGGCCTTTTCACCGGCTATTTTTTCGAGCGTGTCGCCGAGGAATTGCGCATGATCCCAGCTGATATTCGTGATGACGCTGACCAGCGGGCGGATAACGTTCGTCGAGTCGAGCCGTCCGCCCATACCCACTTCGATCACCGCAATGTCTACCCTTTCCCGGGCGAAGTGGTCGAATGCGATAGCGGTCGTAATTTCGAAAAACGACGGCCGGATCCGGTCGATCGCTTCGCGGTGGCTGCTGACGAATGCCACCACCGCTTCTTCGGAGATCATCTCTCCGTTGACGCGAATGCGCTCGCGGAAATCTTTCAGGTGCGGCGACGTGAATAATCCCGTACGGTATCCGGCGGCTTGCAGGACGGCGGCAGTCATGTGCGAGACGGAGCCTTTGCCGTTTGTGCCTGCGACATGGACGCTCCGGAAACGGCGGTGCGGTTCGCCCAGCTCTTTTTCGAGTTCGGTGATGTTGCCGAACCCGGGTTTGTAGGCGTTGCCGCCGATGTGCTGGAAAACGGGAAGCGAATGGTAGAGGAAATGGAGTGTTTCAGCGTAAGTCATTGTTCGGGTAAATCGGGTTTGCGGCGCAATTGCGCGGAATAGCGCTGTCGTGTTTATTGATCGGGTAGATGATTGCGGTTAATTCCGCAAGGCTTGCTTCTGTCCGGCAGATTTCAATCGTTCAGGTGGCTGCGTTTGCGTACCCGGTAGGCCATGAAATAGAGCAGCCCGAGCGCAAAAACGTACCACGAGATGCGGCCGATCACGTCGCCGTAGCGGGTGTAAAAAGTCATCCGGTCGTGAAGGCCTACCTGCGAAGTGAGTGCGCCCCGCACATCCCACCCGAGCGTTTCACCTACATCGCCGCGGGCATTGATAAAACCCGAAATGCCCGTGTTCGCACTGCGGGCGATACTGCGGCGCGTTTCGATCGCCCGCAGGCGCGCATATGAGAAATGTTGCCGGTAGCCCGGCGTGTCGCCCCACCAGCCGTCGTTGGTGATGACGAACATCAACTGGGCGCCGTTGCGGATGAATTCGGTGAAATACTCGCCGTAGATGGATTCGTAGCAGATGGCCACACCGAAACGGGTGCCCTGCGGAGAGGTAAATACTTTGCGTACCGAATCGACACCCAACTGTCCGGTGATGCCGCCCAGATCGACGGTCAGGAAGTCGAGGTGTTTGAAGATGTTGTAATAGGGCATCTTCTCCACCCCGGCTACGAGGATCGACTTGTGGTGGATCCGGACGTTGCTGCTGGAGTCGATAGCCAGCGCGCTGTTGTAAAAGTCATACCAGATTTTACCGTCGGTACGGGCTGTTGCCGATGCGTGTTCATAATCCGGGTAGCGTTGTGCTGTAGTGGCGCCGCTGATAATCGTAGTGCCGGGATAGGATGTGCGGATCAGTTCTTGGAACTGTCGTACCGAAGGAGCAAGCGATACGAGTTGTTCCCAAGGGGTGTCGTCGATCGCTGTTTCCGGTGCGACGATAAAATCGACATTATGGGGAGCTCGCGACATCAACTCCAGCATGACAGTGTTCTGCTCGGATTGATCGAGCGTGAATTTTACGTTGTAAGGATCGAAATTGGGTTGGATGACTTCGACCGAAACCTTTTGGTCTGGTTCTTCGCAGCTGTAATAGATTCCCAGCGATACGATGACAGGCAAGAGCACGGCTACAGCGGGTGCGATCCAGCTTTGGAGATGGCGGCGCTGTTTCCATGCCTCGAAAACCAGCAGGTTACAGATCAATACCCAGAGCGAGCCGCCCAAAACGCCGGTGTATTCGTACCATTGCACCAGCTTTACGTCGTGTGCGAATCCGTTGCCGAGCGTCAGCCACGGGAAGGAGATTTCACCGCAGATATAGAGGTATTCGTATGAAATCCAGCCGACGACCAGTAATGTGTAGGCCAATGCGCGGGGGGCACGGCGCCAGACCGCGTGATAGATCATGAATGCCGTGAGGTTCAGTGCCGTGCCGAAAACAACGGCCAATACGGCTCCGATAACGGCGGCTTCACCTACCCACCATGTGGTCGCTCCCCACCACAGGGCGAAGGTCAGTGTGAGGTAAGGCCACAGGCGTGGAGTTCGGCTTAAGGGTTTCACCCGGCTGTTTGTCCTGCGGCCGGCAGCCGGGGCGGAAGCTTCAGCGGCTTTTGTACTCTTCTTCTTGCCTTTTTCCTTCTTGGGATCCTGTCCGGTTCCGGATACCTGGACGGTTTGTCCTGCGTCGGCATCGGCAAGCTCCTGTTGCAGGATCAGCAGCGGCACGAAAGCGACGAGCAGTGTGAGGGCCGGGGCGCCGAGCCATGGAAGCGCGAGCAGAACTGCGCTGCAAAGGGCATATAGTATCCGTTTTGTCATTTTTACGCTTTCCTTTTCGGCAAAGATAGATTATATTTACTATTTTTGTGCTGCATGACGGGAGGCCGGGAGCCGATCCCGTTACTCTTTTCTGTCGGTATGGAGTTTATAGCACTGTTGAAGGGTATTGTCATCGGGCTGGTCGCATCGATTCCGCTGGGACCTATCGGCGTGATGTGTATCCAGCGTACGCTGAGCAAAAGCCACCGTTCGGGGTTCATCTCCGGGCTGGGGGCCGCCACGGCCGACTCGCTCTTCGCCACTGTAGCGCTCTTTTCGCTGACTGTGGTGATGTCTTTCATCGAAAATTATATTGCGATTATCAAGGCATTGGGCGGCATCTCGGTGATCATCGTCGGCATGGCGATTTTCCTGAAAAACCCCGCTGTGCAGATTCGCCGTAACCGGGCCGGTAAGGGAAGTCTTTGGAGCGATTACCTTTCCCTGTTTTTCATCACGTTGGCCAATCCCGCGTTTATCCTGATTTTCGTTGCTCTGTTTGCCGCATGGGGGATCAGTTACGACGGTATCGGTTTCACTGACGGCATGATTATGATCCTTGGCGTGTTGGGCGGTGCGTCGCTGTGGTGGTTTACACTGACTTTCTGCGTCAGCCTGCTGCGCAAGAAATTCCGTCCGCGTCACCTGTTGTGGATCAACCGCGTCACGGGGGCTGTGATCGTCGTGCTCGGTGCGGTGGCTATTCTCTCTATTTTTATACAAATACAAGTTCCCGTACATGGAGTCCTTCCCCCCCAATAAAAAGAAAATCATTATCGCGGTCGACGGATTCTCGTCGTGCGGCAAGAGTACGTTTGCCCGTGAAGTAGCCGCACGTATCGGCTATATCTTTATCGATACCGGTGCGATGTACCGAGCCGTCACTCTGTTGGGGCTTCGCCGCGGTGCGATCGGTCCGGACGGAGTGGATGAAAAAGCATTGACAGACTTGTTGTCCGAAGCCGATATATCGTTCCGTTTCAATCCGGGGCGGGGCGCCAGCGATATTTACCTGGACGGTGAGAATGTCGAAAGCCGGATTCGCGGCATCGAGGTAAGCAATAGCGTCAGCCGTGTCAGCAGCATCGGCGCCGTACGCGAGAAGCTCGTGCATCTGCAACAGCAGATGGGGAAGCAAAAGGGTGTCGTGATGGATGGCCGCGATATCGGGACAGTGGTATTTCCGAATGCCGAACTGAAAATTTTTATGACAGCCGATCCGGCGATCCGTGCCCAGCGCCGTTATGCCGAACTGACGGGCAAAGGTGAGCAGGTCACGCTTGAAGAGGTGATGCAGAACCTGCTCGAACGCGATCATGCCGACCAGACGCGCGCGATCAGTCCGTTGCGCAAGGCAGATGATGCCATTGTCTTGGACAACAGTTTTATGACGATCGGAGAAGAGCTCGAATGGGCACTGGAGCTGATCGGTAAGCTGACTGCCTGATTTTACTCCGGTGGTGCAGACCGCATCTGTCGGAAGTTTGCCTTTGTCCGGAAGTTTGTCCGGATTCAGGTGGGCAAATCGTGTTGCATATTTTCCCAAATCAATGAAATGAAAATCGAGATCGACGATAAATCGGGTTTTTGCTTCGGTGTGGTGAAAGCGATCACCAAGGCCGAAGAGTCGCTTGCCAGCGGGGAGAAAGTTTATTCGCTCGGCGATATCGTGCACAACCGGGTCGAGGTGCAACGCCTCGAATCCCTGGGGCTTGAGACGGTATCGCATGCCGATTTCCCGCAGCTCATCGGCCGGACCGTGTTGATCCGTGCGCACGGGGAACCGCCTTCGACCTATGAACTGGCACAGCGGCACCGGCTCAAAGTGATCGATGCGACCTGTCCCGTGGTCGCACATTTGCAGAAAGTCGTAGTCGAGGCACACCGCAAGATGCAGGAGTGTGGCGGCCAGGTGGTGATCCTCGGCAAACGGGGCCATGCCGAAGTGGTGGGTTTGACCGGTCAGGTGGCCGGCGATACGCTGGTGGTCGAACGGTTGGAAGACCTCGATACGGTCGATTTCAGCCGACCGGTTTACCTGCTTTCGCAGACGACACAGAGCCTCGAACTGTTCGACCGGATGAAAGAGGAGATTCTCCGGCGTGCGGCCGATCCTGCGAAAATAACCGTGCACGATACCATCTGCCGCCAGGTGTCGAACCGTAATCCTCACCTTCAGGAGTTCGTACGCCGGTTCGATGTGGTCATCTTTGTCTGCGGCAGGAAAAGTTCGAACGGAAAAGTGCTTTACCAGACCTGTCTTGCACACAATCCGCGCAGCTATACTGTCGAGGATGAGACCGAATTACAACCCGCATGGTTCGACAATTGCCGGTCGGTCGGCATCTGCGGTGCGACCTCTACCCCGAAATGGCTGATGCAACGTGTCGCCGAAAACATTGCACGACTGACCGGATCGCTTACTGAATAACCTGTCTGCTTTAAAGGTGTGTCAAAGTGCTCTTTCAGTGTTTGCAACCAAAACTATGAAGTCCGGGAATTTTCACCGTTCCCGTTATTTTGTTTTTGCCGGGCGGTATCTTCTTACAGCTCTTTTTTTAGATAGATCATATCCTTAAGCGTGATTCCCTCTTCGACGATCGAATGGTGGTAATGGTCGGTGAAAAAATCCGGTATACGGTGCGAGCGGACGAATCCGCACGATTCGTAAAAGGAGAGTGTGCCGGGCGTTTCGCCCGTACCGACGAGCATGGTCCGGTAGTGTCCTCGGTAGTATTGCGAGATGTGGCGTATCAGTGCCCGTGCGTATCCCTGTCTCTGGTATGCGGGCAGTGTGGCGAGGTTCTTCAATTCGCAGGTATCGGATGTCTCTTCGGTTACCACGCAGACGCTTTTGAGACCGCCGTCGTACAGTGCGAACAGTTCGCCCCGGTCAAGGTAAAGGTCGATCATGTTCTCCTGTTCGTCGGCCAGCAGTAGTAGTTCCAGAAAATCTTTTTTCCGTTCGCGGATAATCCTGATCTCGTGGGGCATTGGGGCATGTTTTTCTTTGTAAGGTCGGCAATTGTTTCGTGGGGCAAGATCCCCTTTCGTACAAGGTTACTTGCGCAAGGTAATAAAAAGAGCCGTCCTCCAAGACGGCTCTTTTTATTTATTAAGTACAGGAACTTATCCCAGGTAGGATTTCAGCAGTTTGCTGCGTGTGCTGTGGCGCAAGCGGCGGATTGCCTTTTCCTTGATCTGGCGTACACGCTCACGCGTCAGGCCGAACTTTTCGCCGATCTCCTCGAGGGTCATTTCCGAACAACCGATACCGAAGAAGTACTTGATGATGTCGCGCTCACGGTCGGTCAGCGTCGATAAAGCGCGATCCACCTCGGTGCTCAACGATTCGTTGATCAGGCCTCGGTCGGCGATCGGAGAGTCGTTGTTGACCAGTACGTCGAGCAGCGAGTTGTCTTCGCCGTCGGCGAACGGTGCGTCTACCGAGACATGGCGGCCCGAAACGCGCAGCGTATCGGTCACTTTTTCCTTCGGAATATCCAGTTCGTTGGCCAGTTCCTCGGGTGACGGCGTGCGCTCGTGTTCCTGTTCGAAGCGGGCGAACGCTTTGTTGATCTTGTTGAGTGATCCCACCTGGTTCAGCGGGAGCCGCACGATACGGCTCTGCTCGGCCAGTGCCTGCAGGATCGATTGGCGAATCCACCATACGGCGTAGGAGATGAATTTGAATCCCCTCGTCTCGTCGAATTTCTCCGCGGCTTTGATCAGACCGAGGTTTCCCTCGTTGATCAGGTCGGGTAGCGACAATCCCTGATTCTGGTACTGCTTGGCCACCGAAACGACGAAGCGCAGGTTCGCGCGGGTCAGTTTCTCGAGTGCCTCTTTGTCCCCTTTTTTGATGCGTTGGGCCAAATCGACCTCTTCCTCGACGGTGATCAAGTCCTCTTTACCGATCTCCTGCAGGTACTTGTCCAGCGAAGCGCTTTCGCGGTTGGTAATCGACTTGGTGATTTTTAGTTGTCTCATGTTATTTTGTAGGTTAACCTGTTTCGTTTTCCGCCTCCGGGGAGGATGGCCGCCTCCCCGGAGCATTGCGGGAAAACGGGTTATTTGCCGACGATCGAGTAGCTGACCGCACGGCCGTCGGGGTAAATCCCGTCGATCGATTCGATCTTCGAGGTAATCCGGTTCAGGTCGGTTATGCTGCGTACCGGACGGTCGTTGATCGCGGTGATAATATAACCGGTGCGGATGCGGGCTTGTGCCAGCACGCCGTCGCCGCTGATGGCTACCACCTGTACGCCTCCGTTAATCTTCAGCTCTTTGCGTGCGCGGTCTGAAATGTCGGCGAATTGTCCGCCCAGCGCATCGATTGCTGCGACGACGTCGCTCTTGACGATTCCTGTGTTACCAGATTTATTACGCAGGACGACCTCCATTTGTTTCACATCCGAACCTCTTTTTATTTTTACCGTGACTTTGTCGTTCGGACGGTGCTTGGCGATCTCTTCGAGCAGCTTCGACGAATTGTCGATGGAGAGTTCCTGAATACCGATGATGACGTCGCCTTTACGGATGCCGGCTGCATGGGCTGCACCTTCCGGATCGACCTCCACCACGTAGACGCCCCCTTTCTCGTTGATACCGGTCTCCTTACCGCGCTGTTCGATGAACGCATCGTTGATCTCCTGGAACGTTACGCCCAGCATGGCCCGCTGTACGACGCCGTACTCTTTCAGGTCGACGACTACTTTTTTGACGATCGAGGTGGGTACGGCGAACGAGTAGCCTGCAAAACTGCCGGTGGGCGATTTGATCACGGTGTTGATACCGACCAGCTCTCCGCGGGTGTTGACCAGTGCGCCGCCGCTGTTGCCGGGGTTGACTGCCGCGTCGGTCTGGATAAACGATTCGATGCGGAACTGGCTCGGGATAATATCCAGGTTACGTGCTTTTGCGCTGATGATGCCTGCCGTTACGGTGCTTTGCAAACCATAGGGGCTGCCGATGGCAAGCACCCATTCGCCGAGGCGCAGCGCATCCGATTCCCCGAACGGAATATTCGGCAGGTCGGTCGCGTCGATTTTCACCAACGCGACGTCCGTGGTCGGGTCGGTGCCGATCACTTTGGCCGTGAAGGTACGGTTGTCGTTGAGCGTTACCTTTACTTCGGAGGCGTCTTCCACCACATGATTGTTCGTGACGATGTATCCGTCGGGACTGATGATGACGCCCGACCCGCCGCCCCGCTGCTGCTGCGGTTGCTGGGGTTGTTCGAAACTGCCCTGCGGGATGCCGAAGAATTCGAAGAACGGATCAAATCCGCCTCCTCCGCCGAAACGGCTGTTACGGCTCGATTTGACCTCTTTGGTTACTTCGATGTTCACGACGCCTTTGACGGCGTTCTCGGCCGCATAGGTCAGGTCGGGATACTTGTCCGCTTCGTATGAGGTGAAATGATTGCCTGCCTGCTCGCCGAATGCGGCGGGGGTATAGGTGCGGGTATCGTTGCTGGCTACTTGGCCTATCGTATAGGCCGTCACGCCTCCGGCCAGCATGGAGGCTGCCACTACCGTTGCAAATAATGTGACCTTTTTCATAATTAGAAATTGTGTTAGAATTGGCAATTAATAAAATAAAAAGGGTCGAAATTGTTTCACGCGTATGTTGGTTAGTCTGTGAATCGTAATTGTAAAACCGGAGTCCGGTTGTGTCAAAAACGTGCGGACCGGACCTTTTGTTGTCGCCGGTCCGCACGCTTTCAGTTCAAACGCAGTTCCGTATTTCAATATTGTATGCGGCGGGGATAAATCCTTTTCATTGAATTTTGTTCCGGGCGCAAGGGTATTCGTTCCCTTTTGCCGGAAATGTTCGGTTGCTTATACTTTGTGGTCGCTTCGGTTATTTCAGTCCGAACTCGGCCCGGATCTTATCGACCGCATCGAGCTTTTCCCAACTGAAGAATTCGACGGCTTTGGTCGTCTCCCTGCCGTTTTCCCATACGGTTACCTCTTCGGTGTAGGGCCGTCCGCCGAAGTGACCGTACGAAGCGGTCGCCTCGAAAATCGGATTGCGAAGCCCGAACCGTTCGACGATTTTGGCCGGGCGCAGGTCGAACAGCTTGCCGATCCGTTCGGCGATCTCCCCTTCGCTGATCGCGAGGTGGTTCGTGCCGTAGGTATCGACATAGATGCTGAGCGGCTGTGCAATGCCGATCGCATACGAAAGCTGGACGAGGATCTCGTCGGCAACGCCTGCGGCGACGAGGTTTTTGGCAATGTGGCGTGCTGCATAGGCGGCGCTGCGGTCCACTTTCGAACTGTCCTTGCCCGAGAAGGCCCCGCCTCCGTGTGCCCCTCGGCCGCCGTACGAATCGACGATGATCTTGCGGCCCGTTACGCCCGTGTCGCCATGGGGACCGCCGATCACGAATTTTCCGGTAGGGTTCACGTGCAGGATATAATCTTCGCCGATCAGTTTACTGAGGCAGTCGCCGGCCCGTTCCAAACGTGCTTTCGTGCGCGGAATCAGGATCGTGCGGACATCTTCTCGGATTTTCGCGCACATGGCCAGTTCCGCCTCTTTCTCGCTGCGGGTGCCGTCGGGCCGGATGAATTCGTCGTGCTGCGTCGAAACGACGATCGTGTGGACCCGTTTGGGCTGTTTGTCGTCGCCGTACTCGATCGTCACCTGGCTTTTCGAGTCGGGACGCAGATAGGTCATCTCTTTGCCTTCGCGCCGGATGACGGCCAGTTCTTTTAGGATGACCTGTGCGAGGATCAGCGAGGCGGGCATGAACTCTTTGGTTTCGGAGCAGGCATAACCGAACATGATACCCTGGTCTCCCGCTCCCTGCTCCTCTTCGGTCTCGCGCACAACGCCCTGGTTGATGTCGGGCGACTGTTCGTGGATCGCCGAGAGGATGCCGCATGAATTCGCGTCGAACATGTAGTCGCTTTTGGTGTAGCCGATCCGCAGGATGACGCGGCGCGCTACGGCTTGTACATCGACATAGGCTTCCGAGCGCACTTCGCCGGCCACGACGACCAAACCCGTCGTGCAAAGCGTTTCGCAGGCCACTTTCGATTGGTTGTCGTGGCGCAGGAATTCGTCTAGAATGGCGTCGGAAATCTGGTCCGACACCTTGTCGGGGTGTCCTTCGGACACCGCTTCAGAAGTAAATAAATATCCCATTTTTATAAATTTTTACTGCCTGCGGCCGGCCGACTAACGTCCTGCAAGGCGTGCCGGAAACTATATTTTCGGCAGGAAGCATACGGTACCGGCGGCCATGCCGGCAAAATCAATAAAACGGGAAAAACTTAGCTGTTGGGGAAAACCAAATACTAGAATTACAATTTTAGCATTTTTTCGAGTGGTTGCAAGCGGCCAAATCTTTCCACACTGTCTTAAACGTTCCGTTGCGGGAAATCGTTTGTACAAAGGTACGAAAAAATCGGCATATTTTTCAAAATATTCAAATCCGGAGTGGAAAACTCCATGCTCCATGCCGTTGCTGGGGAAATGAAACAGGGAGGTTCTCCTTTTCCTCCCTGCCTCATTTAGTATGTTAGACTTTCAGTTATTTCGGTTGCTGTTTCCGCCCGACGATGAAAGTGCTTTTGACCGCCGGAAGCGTCAGGTCGAACCGGGTATAATCCTTGCCGTCGCGTGAGACGGTTTCTGCGGGAACAGCCGCTACCTTTCCGGTATAGGGGTTCCAGGCTTCGAGTGTCAGGCATCCCTCCAGTTCGACCGGGGTGGTTAAGTTGTCGTCGGTCGAGTTCGAGAAGAAGTAGATATCCTTGCCGTCGCGTTGTTTGTGGATGTAGTTGAATACGCCGTTCCCGCTGTGACGGAATGTCGTGTCGACAATGTTTACATCCGGGGCGATACCCAGCCTGTCCAAAGCGTTTGCGAGGGTGCCCGCATCAGGATCGGGGACAAAAAGGGCCATCCCGCCGCGCGCATTGGTTCGCAGCTGTCCGTCGTCCTGCTGCTTTTTCGGTCCGAAAATTTCCGCGATCAGGTTATCTATTTCGGCGTCACGGCCAAATTCGGCCGATTTGGTGGGGAGCGCCGTCGTGGCGAGGATCTTTCCGCCTCCGTCGTAATAGGCTTTGACCTTTTTCAGCGTTTCGGCCGAAAGAACTTTCCCGCCCGGAATGATCAGCAGGTCGTACTCCTGGTGGTTGACCCTGTTGTGCAATACCAGATTTCCGTCGTTTCCGGTAATCCGTCCGTCCACCAGCGATTCGGGATGGATGAAGGTGAAATCGCGGTGCAGACGGTTCGTCAGCAGCGAGCCTACCGCCTGGAAGTCAGCTTCGGCCGGGACGTATTCGCCCCAGGGACGATAAACGGCAATGTCGAATTTGTGGTGTCCCTGCAACGAGGTGATCGGGTAGAGCTGTGCGATCTTCGATACGCGGCGGCCGCCTTGCAGCATGTAGCAGCTGCGGGCCACGAAATCGCTGTATTGGGGCAGCGTCGCAGCGAGAGCCGGGTTGTAGGACGAGATTACGGGTGGAATGTAGACCTTTTCGGGACGATTGTCGTACCACATGCCGTGCGGAATCAGGAAGTTGATTCCCCGCGAGAACATGTCCATCGCCACCCGGTAGAGCATCAGCGAATCCATGTCGGCCTTGAACGCACCGTTCACCTCGGCGCCTACCATCGGACGGTCGTAGAGGTCGGCGGCCGAGCTGATCTGCTTGTGCCCGTCCCGGCCGTAACCGTAGTAGAAGATGTAATCGGCCAGCGGAATTTGTGAATGACGGTAGAATTTGAGGATGTCGCCGTGCAGCTCGGTCGTGTTTTTCGTGTAATTTCCGGGCGGGTGGCCGATGCTGCTTACATTATGATCGGCGCACCAATCGGCCACCAGGCGCGGATAGCCCTCGGCCATCAGTTCCGAACGGATCGTATGGAACGCCACGCGTGCCGCTTCGGTTTCCGGGCCGATGTCGTAAAAGAGCGCGGGGTAATACAGCGCCGCATTCTTGCCATAGCTCTTCTCGAATATTTCGGTAATCGCGGGTGTCCAGGTCTTCTCCATGCCGTTGAACCCGATGTCGTCGTAAAAGACACGCTTGACGGTATTGCCCATGTATTTGCCGTAGCGTTTGCCGTATTCGTCGTAATTCATCCGGATGAACTTGCGAACGGCCGTCGTGTCCATGTAGTCGACCTGCGGGCGGACGTTGTACCGGCAGCAGAAAAACATGACCCGCCAGGCGCCGGGCGGCACCTCCCACGTTACTTTTCCGTCACGGATATGGTCCCTGAGATCGATCATCTCGTACGTGTTGATGTTCATCGCCGTGGTAGCCATCAGCAGTTTTTCCGTGCTGTCGGGCAGGATCTGCGTGAAGGTCGCGGGGCCGGTAATGACATATTCGTCCTTCTCGAGGAGCTTGCGCGTGTCGCGCGGATATTGGGCCTGCAGTCGTCCGCCGGCTGTACCGCTCGGGAAATCGATGTCGTCGTAAATGATCAATTCCATGCCGTTGCGGTGCATCGTTTCGATCATATCGTCGTATCGCTCGAAATAGGCGTCGGTCAGGTACTCGGGCCGTGTACCCGAGACCGGCAGCACGGCAATGCCTCCGAATCCGGCTTCGCGTTTGGCCCGGTTGATTTGCTTGACGATCGTGTCGCGCGTGAGCGTGCCGTTCAGGTGCCAGAACGGCATCGGCCGGTATTCGTTGGCCGGGCGGCGAAAGGCGGCCGCGTCTTTGTCAGTGGGTTTCGCTGCGGTTCCCAGCAGCAGGATCAGGGCGAAAAAAGGGAACAGACGTTTCATGGGAGAGGTTGAAGGTTCGATTAAAGATTTTATTAAAGCTGTTTAAGTCAATAAGGGAATGATTCAGTGCTGTTGCCATCGCCGGCCAGCGTTATTTGTCCGATTTTGTAGCGCTTGTGTCCGTCGCAGCCTTCGTAGGGCAGTTCGTAAAGCGGGGTCCCGTCGCGACGGCCCACCGATACATACAGGTCGTATGTGCCCGTCGCGCAGGCGCGGAAGAAACAGTGGCCTCGTTCCGTAAACCGGGGGGCGATCGTGAAAGTCGAAGCCAGTGCCAGCGTTGAGGCCTGTTCGGGCGCTGCTACTGGCAGAGTGCCGACATCGAGCGAGTCGTCGACCAGCACTGAGACGATACCGCCCCGTGCGTCTTTCAGTGTGAAACAGGGGAAGCCCCCTTTGTAACACGGTGCTACGCCGGCGTTACTCCAGGCCGATTCTATTGTGAACGCTTCTCCGAGCGCCACTTTTTGCGGCCAGGAAGCATTGTCCATCCGGAGCCGGTAGCCGATGCGGCGGTTGATCCGGTCGATCGCCTCCCGGCATTCGGCCAACTCTTCGCGCGGCCACCAGTGGATCGACATGTAGGAGGCGTGGTAGGCTTCGACCGATTCGACGAGCAGTTCGGAATCCCAGTTGCCGCGCTTTTTCGACAGGCCGTAATGTTCGTGTTCGAGCACGACCGGCATCGCGGGCCAGAAAAGTTGTGCCATCTCGTCGTGGTACCACTGTTCCGGCGCTTTCGAGACGAGGATACTGTCGTCGCGCATCGTGACGCCCTTCGAAAAGGCGTAGTCCATGATCGGAAACCGTTTGCCGCGCAGGAACGGCCCGGCATAGTCGTCGGAGATGGCAAGCTGTGTTTTCGTGAAATGGCGGCAGTAGAGATCGATCATCTTTTTCTGCGTTTCGATGCTCCAGGAGTGTCCATGCTTGGGCGTCGTGGCGACCGAATGGCCTTCGCCCCACATCCCCATGTGCCCGATGTCTACGAATGCGACATTCGGATTGCCGTTGTAACGCTCGGCCATTGCACGCACGAAGTTTTCGACTTTTTCCAGGAAAACGGGATCGTCGTAATCGGGTTCGTAGGCCCAACCCGCGGCATCGTATCCTTTGGCCCCGGCATCGAACACCCATTGCGGGGTGGCTTTGTACATCCACGACTCGAGCGCCGAAATGCGGAACGACACCTGCATTCCCTTGTCGATCCATCGTTGTGCGGGCGTGTCGAGGGTTTCCCAGATGAAATGTCCCTCTTCGGGCTCGACGAAAGCCCACGGAATGCGCAGGTAAGCGCCGCCCAGGCCCGGGAAATCGTCGAGCGTATCGGACGGGGCCAGTTTGGAGCCGTAATTTTCGAGTTGGTTCGAATAGAAGTGCATCGTCCAGCCCATATTCGGATTGCAGAGCGCACGTCCATGGTCGCTCATCGCGGCGTACAGGCGTTCCCCCGAAGCTGTGACAGCGGCACTCGTGCTGTTCCCGGAATGGGTTGCGGGATCGGTTGAAGGTGTTTCCGAAAGGGGCGAAGCAAAAGTATTTGCCCGAAGGTATGGAGCTGAAATGAGCCCTGCGGTAATCCAGCCCAATTTACCGAGGAAAGATCGTCGGTTACATTTTTCCATGTGGGGTAGAGTTTAGGGATGAGGGCTAAGGTAATACTTTTTGCGGAAAAAGCCGCCCTTGCGGGGCGGCTTTCCAATTAAATTAAACAGTATGTGTGACGGATACTATTTGCGCTTTTCCTTGAATTTTTCGATTTGCTTTTTGATAGCGTCGATGCATAGGTCTACCGACTCTTCAAAACTCTTGCTGCGCCGATCGGCTACCAACTCGCCGCCGGCTACGTTCAATTTGACGATAGCCACCTTGTTGCCCGCCTCGTCGTCCTTATCTATTTTCAGCGTCACGTCAGCAGAGAGGATGTTGTCGGCGAACCGCCCGATCTTCGAGAGTTTGAGTTGGATGAAATCGACAAGTTTCTGGTCGGCGTCGAACTTTACGGATTGGATTTTCACGTTCATAGTTTGTCCTCCTTATTTTTTATGTTTCCGGCCCTGGGATGGGCCTTGTTATACACTTGTTTAAGTTGTTCTATACTGTTGTGTGTGTATATTTGCGTTGCTCCCAACGACGAGTGCCCCAGCAGTTCCTGGATCGTCCGGATGTCGGCCCCGCTGTTGAGCAGGTGCGTGGCGAAAGTGTGCCTCAGGACGTGCGGGCTGCTTTTGCCTTGTACCCCCGCTTCGCGCAGCAGCGTGTGGACGATCCGGTACACTTCGCTGCGGCTTATGGGGTTTCCTTGTTGAGATAAAAATAGGTAATTTATCCCGCTTTCACAAATGTTTTCGGTCCGTAAGAGTTCCAAATAGTGGACAATTTTGGCCGAAACAGCTTCGATGACCGGCACGACCCGTTCCTTGTCCCCTTTGCCCCGCACTTTCAGCAGCGAATAACGGTCCGAGAAATCTTCCAGCTTTATGTTAATCAATTCTGCAAGACGTATGCCAGTCGCATAAAAAAGCAGCACGATCAGAGCATCGCGTTCGGTGAGAAAATCATCCGTCGGGGCGACGATCGATTGCAGGATGCCTTGCATGCGGCTCTCCTCGACGAACGAAGGAAGCCTTTGCGGGGTTTTCAGGGCACTGATCCGGACGAAAGGGTCACCCGCGACAATTCCTTTTTTGCGCAGGTAGCGGTACAAAGATTTGACCGAAGAGATTTTGCGGTTTACGCTCCGGGCGCTGAGATTTTTGGTCCCGGTCAGGTGCATGATCCAGCCGCGCAGGTCATTGCCCTCGGAGAGCGTGGGGTCGAACGAGCGGAGGATGTCCGCCTCCTCTTCGGGAGTAGGGGGGGCGGTTACCCCACAGCAAAAAAGAACGAACTGACGGATGTCGTCGCCATAGGCGCGTACCGTCAGTTCGGAATATCGTTTCTCTGAGCGCAGATATGTCAGGAATCCCTCGATCATAACTCAAAGATAGCCTTTTATTTTAAAGAGAACCTCTCTTAAGGCCGGTGTCGTGACCCGCAAAGCGGGGCTTTGGAACCTTGCAGTTAGAAGGGAGGCTACTCTTCTTCGCGCTGCAGCTGCTCGACGTAAATCGCGTGCAGCTTGTTGACACGGTTTACGACAGAGGGTTTGGTGAAGTACTGGCGGCGGCGCAGTTCCTTCAGGACACCGGTTTTCTCGTATTTGCGTTTGAATTTTTTGAGGGCTCTTTCGATGTTTTCACCCTCTTTGATCGGCATGATAATCATGGTCTGTAAATTTTTTGCCTAAGGCAGTTTAAAATTCGGTTTTCTATGGATCGTTCGGGGCTAATGCGTCCCGAAGCAGAGATACGGTTCCAGCCGTTCGGCCTCTTCCGCTGATAAAATATGTTGCTCTATCAAATCTCCGGTGTCGCTCCAACCTCCTTTCAATTGCCTGAACTTCAGGATTCTGTTTAATGCCTTGGGCGGTAAATAAGGGTGACCCTGCATCCGCTTCGGGGACGCAAAGTTAATATCAATTTTTTGAATTTTGCTACAATCGACGAAAATTTGTTGCAAAATCATCTGGTAGTTCCGGTCGGTCATACCCGTAACCTCCTGTAACTGGCTGACCGAGGCGAATCCGCCCAGTGCGTTTCGGTAGCGGATGATGCGTCCGGCCGTGAGTGGACCGATGCCGCGGATGGAGACCAGAGCGGCGGAATCGGCGCTGTTCAGTTCTATCGGGCCTGCGTGCCGGGATTGTTCGTCTCGCTTGTCCCGGAGAGGCGTTGGTGAAGCATCTGGATTACTGCCTGCCGGTATCGGTACGGGAGCGGTGTCCGGCCGGGGCGAAGACCGGTTCGTATCGGGTGCGGTGTCTGTTTCCGGTTTGTTTTCCTGCCTGTTGCCGGCGCGAACCGTATGCGGATTCTGCTCGACGGCAGAGTAGGTCTGATCGATGCGTATGTACGGGGCCAGTTCTGCGAATTTCTCGGTGGAGACGGTGTAGCAGCGCGCGAAATCCTCTTTGTGGCGGAAAACAGCGCCGGCATCGCGGTAATTCAGAATTACCCGGGCCTGTTTTGGCGAGAAGCCGAGCCGGATGAGCTGTTCCAGGGTTGCCGTGTTGGGATCGAAAGTGAAAAGCGAGTCGCGCCGGGGTTTCCGGCTTTTGCCGGATTGGGGCGATTTGCCGGATGAAAAAACCTTTTCGGCGAAATTATCTGAAATTCCTGTATGTATGTTTGCCTGCACCGAATCGAGTACGCGGTCGCTGTAGAGCGTGAAACTCTTTTCGAAGCAGGGCTTTCCCAGGCGAGCGAACAACAGGCAAAGTGCCACGAGCAGGGGTAATAACAACAAAACCCGCTTTCGTTCCCTGCGCGAAAACGAGAACAGGGAACGAAGCAGGTCTTGGATGCGTGAGCGTAACACGGGTTTGCAGCTCTATGGTATAAAGAACAGTGCATCTGACCCAGTTCCACATTCAATACGATTTTACTCATATCAAATCATGCAGTCATTACAACAGTGCATTTGGGGGACGCACTGCTCAGGTAAAGACATGGCAATTTTGTCACCACAATGAAGCGGTGAAAGATTTGATATGGGATTTATGTCGTAAAGAATGTGGATTACAAATATAAGTAAATAAATAGCGAAACCGCGACTTATTCCCTTTCGCGGATCGAATTTTTATAGGAGGGCGGTACGGTACGTTGGGTTGCAGGGATTACTCCTCTTCGTCCGAATAGGAGAGATCGCCCATCAGCGCATCAATCTCCCGCCGTTCACGTTTGGTGGGACGCCCCATACCACGGTCGCGCTGGACGAAGATGGTTTCACGCGGCACGTTCAGTTTATTTAGCTCTTCCGGAGGCGTGATGTCCTCCATGTATTCCGGGACGTTTTTGGCACCTTGGCGGCTCGATACGAGGGCAAGGACGCGAAACGAGTAGGTGACGAGTGTTTTGCGGACGGTCACGGTGTCTCCGGGCTTGATCTCGCGCGAAGGCTTGGTGTAGCTGCCGTTCAGCGTCACGCGGTTGGTACGGCAGGCCTCGGCCGCGTCGCTGCGCGTCTTAAAGATGCGCACGGCCCAAAGCCATTTGTCTATCCTGACCGAAGCGTCCATAACGGTATCAAGTTTTGGGGTGGAAGAAACCAGAACTGTTGTTTAGTCTGTTAATTGAGGTTGGTTAATGTGTTAAGATGTATTAACGTGCCGTTGTTTGAGGATTTAGCGGGGCGGGGAAATTCAGCTATTATTGAACTGATTCATAGTTCGTTCAAGCCCGATCGTGCCGAATGCTTTGATCGCCTCGGCAGCCACTTTGGTGCGCTCGGGCAGTGCTGCGGCCTCCTCTTTTGTCCATTCGCCCAGTACGTAGTCGATCTGCATTCCTTTCGGAAAATCGCCCCCGATGCCGAACCGCAGCCGGGCATATGCATTCGTGCCGAGCAGTTCGGCTATATTTTTAAGCCCGTTATGTCCCCCGTCGCTTCCTTTGGCCCGGATGCGGATCGTACCGAACGGCAGCGCGATGTCGTCGACGATGACGAAAACGTTTTCCAACGGAATTTTCTCGGCCTGCATCCAGTAACTGACGGCTTTCCCGCTCAGGTTCATGTAGGTCGACGGCTTGAGCAGGATGAATGTCCGTCCTTTGTGTTTCAGTTCCGCTACCGAGCCGTAGCGCTGGGAGCTAAAAACAGTATTGGACGCTTCTGCTAAAGCGTCCAATACCTTGAAACCTATATTGTGACGGGTCGCAGCGTATTCGGCTCCGATATTTCCCAGTCCAACAATCAGATATTTCATTGCATAGGGTTATTGATTTTCCCGCTTCACGTTTCGACGTATGTCCGAAGGCTCACGGGTGGTTACAACCTGTTGCGGATTATTCGGCGGCGGCAGCGGCGGCACCCCTTGCGGCACGGGTCATCTTGACTGCGCAAACAGCGGTAGAGGCTGGTGTCAGCAACGTGATGTTGTCATACTGGAGGTCTCCTACGAAGATGCTCTTGCCCAGGCCGAGGGTCGTTACGTCAACGACGATCTCGTCGGGAAGGTTCTCCATCGTGGCGCTGATGCGTACTTTACGCTTGCTGAGGATCAGTTTACCGCCCTGCTTTACACCTTCCGAGTTGCCGGTCAGGCGCACCGGAACGTCGATCGAGATCGGTTTGCCGGGAACTACGTGGTAGAAGTCGATGTGCAGTACGTTATCTTTGACGGGATGGTACTGCACTTCGCGCATTACGCCTACCTCTTTCTGGCCTTCGATGTCGAACTCCACCAGGTAGGACTGCGGCGTATAGATCAGCGGTTTTACCGCTTTGGCGTCCACCGAGAAGTGAACCGTTTCGCCACGGCCGTAGATCGTGCAGGGAATCATCCCCTCTTTGCGGATGTGTTTGCTCTCTTTTTTGCCGAAATCAGCGCGTTTCACGCCGGCAATTTTGATTGTTTCCATAGTTTAAAAGTCGTTTAAATTTACATTCCGGCGCTACTCAGAAACAGGACAAGAGATTGAACCTGCCTCCCCATCGGGCCGTTTCCGGTGGGCAAAGATAGGACGAATAACCGGAAAATGAAAAAATACCCGAAAATTTCACCCTAATATTTTGCGGTTTCTCAATTTTGGCTACCTTTGCACCACTTTCCGCTATGGAAAGCAGGTTCTTTACACTCCATGACGAATTTAAATTATTTTATTAATTTGTTTGGAGAATATGTTTTAACGCCTTATCTTTGCAACGAAGTTTTAGGTTCATTTAGGTTAGTAGTTAGTTTTAGGTTAGTAGAAGGAAGGCATTCCAGACTCGGGGCATTGTTCCCGGACTGATGTCTTTCCTTTGAAATTTAACCTGCGGACTTCACTCCCTGTTGCATACAGATATCAGGCCCAGATGGTGAAATTGGTAGACACGCTACTTTGAGGGGGTAGTGCCGGTTACGGTGTGCAAGTTCGAGTCTTGTTCTGGGCACCATGTTTATGCGGCGGTACGCCGTGCGGCAATTGCCATTGTTCTGAAATTATTGATTTAACGATATGCCCAGGTGGCGGAATAGGTAGACGCGCACGTTTCAGGTGCGTGTGCCGCAAGGCGTGCAGGTTCGATTCCTGTCCTGGGCACTAAGGTCCTTACAGTTGAAGATTGTAAGGACCTTTTTCTTTTATGTTCTCGCGTCTCAATAAGATCTGGATGTATCCTGGGTAAGGACATCTAATGAATATATTGCGGCTTTCTTGATGTTGGCCTGTTCGGGACAACTGTCCATACTCCATTTGCCAAAGTGTGTATTCCCGTCTTTTGGCCAGGCGGACTTTTTGTGTTTCCTCTTTTTTTATGAATCCGGTTCTTATTGATATTTTGAAAGGAATTATTGCAATTTGAAAACAATGGGAATGAGGAGATTCATCTTGGTAGCTACTCCTGAAACATGAGCCGGTTCCCACTTTTTGAGCAGTCGCACGACCCGTAGGGCCTCTTCGTCGAGTAGCGGATGTACGCTTTTGTAGACTTCGGCGGTTGTCAGTGTGCCGTCGGTGTCGATATGGGCCGAAACCAGCACGGTTCCTTCAATTCCCTCCTGAGCGGCCTTCTGTGGATAGGTCGTATTTTTTGCGAGCTGGCGGAACATCGCTTCATTGCCCCCGGTATATTTGGGTGGGGTCTCAGCAGGATCTTCCTTGAGCGGCCGGAGTACGCCGTCCCTGCCTTTGCGCAGGAGTGAAAACGAATAATCTCCGGACGGCTCCGCATGGAAAACGAATATTCGGGACGCTAAAATATCGTCGAACGATGTCGGTTTGCGGATCGATAGATGTACCTGTTCGGCGTCGCAACCGGTTTGGAACAGCAACACCGATTGGTCCCGTCCTTCGGACGAAAGCGACCAGGAAGCTTTTGCCTTTTCGAATTTCTGATATTTCAGTCCCGGATGTCGGCGATACCAGTCGTATTTACTCCGGGCGATCGCCTGCGAGGAACGATGGGTGCTGCGGAGTAACATCCCGCCCCGGATGCAGGTCAGTTCGGCATTCATTGCTTGCTCTTGCTGAAGAAAAGGACATTGCAGGTGAAGTACCCCCGGAGCGAATGCTAGGACCTGCAACGGGACAGCACCCAGATAAACCGTTTTCCCGACCGAATAGGAGGTAATGCAAACGTGATCGTAACCGGAGGGAGGGAGCAGGTTGACCTCTAAATAGCCGAATCTGATCGCCCGGAAAGGGGCGGTTTCGAGTTGGAGTTGTAGGATTTCTTTCCGTTCGCCGCCGGTAAGGTCGCTCCGGTAGCTAAGACCTGAGTCGGTATTCAGGAGCAGTTCATTGCCGTTTTCATCCTGAAATGCATAAAGTATCTGCACTCGTGCATTGCCCAGCCCTTCGATCGGATCACTGACGGCGCCCGATATTTTGGGATTGGCGGGGCGGATGGGAGTGAGGTGTACTCCCTGCATCGTCAGCGATGAACTGCCCGGCTTGGTATGGCACGAGAAATGACTTTCGAGGGAGAAATATTGGGTCGAGTCTCCGGGTATCGGTTCTTTTATGTAGAGGCTGTCGATGAACGGCCGGAGGTGTGTGCCGGAGGCAACCGGGTCGAATATTATCGGGTTTTCCCACGGAAACAGGCGTAGTGCGTCGCCCGAGCGTTGCAAATCTTGTTCGCGGTATGTCGTCGCTTGCAGGTACGTGTAGTAATCGGAAGGAATCGCTTTGTTGGGGCAACCTGCTGCGATGGCGGCATAGTCGGTTTTGTCTCTTTTCAGGGCACTGTAACGATAAACGGACGGTTCCGCGCTTACGGCTGCAAAGAACGAGGCGAGGCTCAAGGCCGCCGTACCCAGCAGGAGTGGCAGGTTTTTCATGATATGGTGCAATGTCTATGGATTTATAGGTTGTAGATGTCTGAAACCTGGATTTCCGACTTGCGGTTTCCGAGCGGTTTTCCTTTTTTGGAAAGGTTTTCACTCACGGCGACATGTGTTGCGGATGACATCCACTCCTCTTTTGGGATGGTGCAGGAGTAACTCAGCAGGATGGGGCGCTTTTTACCGTATTTCGAACAGACTTCCGGGGCTTTGGGCTCAATTCCCTGACGGCGCAGTCGGCGCGTTTCACGGTTGCTTTCCCGGCCTGTCTGCAACAGCAGGCTGCCTAGCGAAACCGAGCTGTTTTGCGGCCCGTTGGCCAGTTCCAGTGCGATATCCATCGTCTCGTTCCGTTTTATGGCCCCGTAAGGGATGTCGATTACCATTCCCACCTCGCAACTGTCCGGGCCGCTGCCGCAGAGCTCTGCATGATATTCGATCTTGTCGAGCCGTTGTTCGACAGGAAGGTCTTCGGCCCGGAGCGATCCGGCGAAGGCGAGTATGCCGCCGGCCAGGATCAGTGTGCGGTGATTTGGTGTTTTCATCGAAAGTTTTGCGTATTGTAAATGTCGTTTTATTTATAAATACAAAGGTATATAAGAAAGGTATTTGTAAAGGCCGATCGATTGTATTTAGGGTGTGAAAACGCAAAATGAGGATTTTATTTCGGAATTTGAGTATGATTTGAGGTGGGAAATGGTTACCTTGACCACAATTCCGTAAGGACTTCGACCAAACCAAAACTACATACCTGAAATGAGTACGAGACGTGAATTTCTGAAACAGGCCCTTACCGGTACAGCGGCCCTCTCTTTGGGCGGCCTGATGCCCGGCCTCAGCAACAAGAGTTATGGAAGCGTATTGGGCGCTAACGACAAAATCCGCGTAGGCGCTATCGGTGTTAATTCGCGCGGTATGGCACTGGCGACCAATTTCGCGATGCAGCCCGGCTGCGAAGTGGTGCATATTTGCGATGTCGATTCGCGGGCACTGGCCAAATGCGCCGATGCGGTCGAAAAAATCCAGAATAACAAGGTGCGGCGTGACCGGGATTTACGCAAAATGCTCGAATCTCCCGAGATGGACCTCGTGCTGATCGCTACTCCCGACCATTGGCATGCTCCGGCTGCGCTGATGGCCATGCAGGCGGGGAAGGATGTCTACCTCGAAAAACCTTGCAGTTATGCGCCGCACGAAGGAGAAATGCTGATTCAGGGAGCTGCGAAATACCGCCGCTTGCTCCAGATGGGAAACCAGCGCCGTTCGTGGCCGAATGTAATAAAAGGTATCGAAGAGGTCAAAAAGGGCACGATCGGCCGTGTCTATTTCGGCAAGGCGTGGTATTGCAGCAATCGCGGCCCGATCGGTACCGGCAAGGAGGTGGACGTGCCCGAATGGCTCGATTGGGACATTTGGCAGGGTCCGGCTACGCGGGTGCCGTTCCACGACAATTATGTACATTATAATTGGCACTGGTTCTGGCATTGGGGTACGGGCGAGGCGCTCAACAACGGGACGCACATGGTCGATATCCTGCGTTGGGGTATGGAAGAGGACTATCCTGTCTCGGTGAACTCCGTCGGCGGCCGTTTCCGTTACCAGGACGACTGGGAGACTCCCGACACGCAGGTGATCAGTATGAATTTCGCCGACGGCAAGTCGATGACCTGGGAGGGCCGCAGTTGCAACGGCCGTACGGTCGAGGGTGCCGAAGTGGGTGCGATGTTCTACGGCGAAAAAGGCAGTCTGCTGATTACCGGCAGCAATGGTTATACGATTTACGACCTGAAAAACAATTTGGTTAAGGAGGAGATGAGCGGTACGACGTTCGACCAGAACAATCTGGTTAATCCGACCCAGTCACTCGATGTTTATCACATTGACAACCTGTGCGATGCAATCCGTAAGGGTACGCCGCTCAATGCCGACATCGTGTCGGGGCACAAGAGCACACTGCTCGTGCAGTTGGGCAACATCGCCCAACGGGTCGGACGTACGCTGAATATCGATCCGCTCAGCGGTCATATCCGGGGCGACAAGCAGGCCCAGAAGCTTTGGAGCCGCGAGTACGAGAAGGGCTGGGAGATGAAAGTCTGATCGTCGGCCTGCGAAAACTTCGTTCTTTGGAGAAATGTTCCGGCGGAATGCGGCATGGGCCCGTTCCGGCGGAACTAAACCGGAATTCACTAACCTAAACGGATAATCATGTCAACCGGCAATCCTCCGGCGGCCGCTCCGGCGCGGAAAACCTCCGTCGCCGCGATGGCGATCCTCGGGCTGATGTTTTTCATCTTCGGGTTTACCTCGTGGGTGAACTCGATTCTCGTACCCTATTTCAAGATCGGCTGCGAACTGAACCATTTCCAGTCCTACCTGATTGTTTTCGCGCTTTACAGCGCTTACCTGATTATGGCGATTCCGTCGTCGGCAATTCTCAAGCGGGTAGGTTTCAAGCGCGGTATCATGTACGGCTTTTTCTGCACGGCGCTCGGTGCGCTGATTTTCATCCCTGCAGCGTGGTGGCGCTCCTATCCGGTGTTTCTGGCCGGGTCGTTTGTGATCGGCGCCGGTTCGGCGATGCTGCAGGCGGCCGCCAATCCTTATGTAACGATGATCGGCCCGATCAACACCACAGTGAAGCGCATGGCGATCATGGGCATATGCAACAAATTCGCCGGCCTGGTGGCGCCGCTGATTTTCGCGGCCGTGGTGCTCAAGGTGACCGACAGCGACCTGTTCGTGCAGTTGGAATCGGCTACGCTCGATCCTGCGGCCCGTTCGGTGATGCTCGACAGTTTGGTACACCGGGTGATGGTGCCCTATGCCATTTTTGCCGCTTTCCTGATCGTGATCGGGGTCTTCATCCGTTTTTCGATGCTGCCCGAATTGAACCTCGAAGAGAAGAACAAGCAGGAGGTGGCGCCGGGCGGCGAGGGTAAAACGTCTGTTTTCCAGTTTCCTTACCTGATCCTGGGAGTCGTGGCGATGTTCCTGCATATCGGTACGCAGGTGGTGACGATCGATACGATCATCAGTTATGCACAGACGATGGGAATGGACCTACTCGAGGCCAAAACCTTTCCCTCTTACACGTTGTCACTGGTGATTCTGGGGAATGTGCTGGGCGTGTTGTTAATACCGAAGATTATCTCGCAGACCCGTGTATTCCAGATCTGCTGTACGCTGGGCTTCCTGCTCTCGCTGGGCGTGGTATGGGGCAACACCCAGGTCGATTTCCTCGGCCACCACGCGAATATTTCGATCTGGTTTCTGGTCGGTATAGGGTTGGCTAACTCGCTTGTTTACGGTGGGATATGGCCGTTGGCGATCCGCGGGCTCGGCCGTTTCACGAAAACCGGTTCGTCGATGCTGATCATGGCGCTTTTCGGTAATGCCGTCGTGCCGCTGATCTACGGATATATCGCCGATACGGCATCGTTGCGCATCGCCTATTTCTGGATACTGCTGCCCGGTTTTGCGTATTTGATGTTCTATGCTTTCTGCGGCTACCGGATTACTTCGTGGAGCGGCCGCAAATCCTAAACAGTATTGAAACATGAACAAAACGATCATTATAAACGGCCGGATCGTACTGCCTGAGGGTGTGCTTGCCGACGGTTGCGTCGAGTTTGCCGACGGAAAGATTACTGCGGTGAAGGAGGGGCCTTACAACGGCCAGGCGACCGGTACGATTATCAATGCGCAGGGCAATTATGTTTCGCCGGGCTTTATCGACATCCATACCCACGGAGCCGGCGGTCACGATTTTATGGACGGTACGGTCGAAGCGTACCTGGGGGCTGCGCAGATGCATGCCAGGCACGGGACGACGGCGCTGCTGCCGACGACGCTGACCAGCACCAACGAAGAGTTGTTGAATACTTTCGCCACGTACAAAGAGGCCAAAGCGCAGAACCGCAGCGGGGCCGCCTTTCTGGGGCTCCATCTCGAGGGCCCCTATTTCTCCTACAACCAGCGCGGTGCGCAGGATCCGAAATATCTGCGCAATCCCCGGCCGGAGGAGTACGAAACGATCCTTGCGGCATCGGACGATATCGTACGCTGGAGCGTTGCCCCCGAACTGGACGGTGCGCTGGAGTTCGGGCGGAGGCTTGCCGAGCGGGGTATCCTGCCTTCGATCGGGCATACCGACGCGATTTACGAACAGGTCGAAGAGGCTTATCGGCATGCCGGTTATACGCATGTCACGCATCTCTATTCGTGTATGTCCACCATTACGCGCCGCAATGCCTACCGTTATGCGGGAGCGTTGGAGGCGGCCTATATGATGGACGATATGACCGTCGAAATCATTGCCGACGGAGTGCACCTTCCCGCCAGCCTGCTGAAATACGTATGCAAGTTCAAGGGGCCCGATAAGATCGCTTTGGTGACCGATTCGATGCGCGGTGCCGGCATGCCCGAAGGCGAGACCATTCTCGGCAGCCTGAAGGATGGCCAGCGCGTAATCATCGAGGACGGGGTGGCCAAGCTCCCCGACCGGTCGGCATTTGCCGGCAGCGTGGCGACGGCCGACCGTTTGGTGCGGACGATCGTTTCACTGGCCGGGGTGCAGCTTGCGGATGCGGTGAAGATGATGACGCTGACGCCCGCACGGATTATGAAGGTCGACGATTGCAAAGGTTCGCTCGCCGTGGGCAAGGATGCCGATATCGTGATTTTCGACGAGGAAATCAATGTCAAAACCACTATTATCGGCGGTAAATGTCTGACGATTCATTAGGATTGATTATGGATATGTTTTTGAAACAGGATGAACTTGCCGTCGAGCAGTACGCTTCGCGCAAGGCTATGGGCGAGGCGGCTGCAAAAGAGGTGGCCGCGAAAATCGCCGGACTGCAACGGGAGAAAGAGTCGGTCAATATCATTTTTGCCGCCGCACCGTCGCAGAATGAGTTCCTCGAAGCGTTGATCGCTGCGCCGGGCATCGATTGGCGCCGTGTCAACGGGTTCCATATGGACGAATACATCGGGTTGGCAGCCGATGCACCGCAGGGATTCGGCAATTTCCTGCGTGGGCGGCTGTTTGGCCGTTTGCCGTTCGGGCAGGTTTTCTACCTCGACGGACAGGCGGCTGATCCCCAGGCGGAGTGTGCACGATATTCGGCGTTGTTGGCCGAATATCCGGCCGATATCGTCTGTCTGGGCATCGGCGAGAACGGGCATATCGCCTTTAACGACCCGCATGTGGCCCGGTTCGACGATCCGGTGCGCGTCAAAGTAGTCGACCTGGACGACAAGTGCCGCCGCCAGCAGGTGCACGACGGTTGTTTCGCTTCGTTGGGGCAGGTGCCTACGCACGCGTTGACACTGACGATTCCTGCACTGACTGCTGCGCCCGGTATGTATTGTATCGTTCCGGCGCAGACGAAGGCGCGCGCCGTGCACGATACGGTCTATGGCGAAATTACCACGGCCTGTCCGGCTTCGATTCTGCGAACGAAAACCGGTGCGAAGCTTTACCTTGATCCCGACAGCGGGGCTTTGCTGTAGTTCTACCGGCTCTGTGCTCCGGAGGCCTGCGTGTTTGCCGCGAGCTGTGTGTTGTGACCGCTGAAACGGATAGCAGAGACGGATTTTGTAAATAAAGGCTTGTAAGGACCGGCTCATGGGCCGATCTTTTAACCCGAACGGTCGGCCTGATTTGGATAGTATCTACTAAAACTGTTAAAACCGGAAAGGATATGAAAACGAAGAGTTTGTTTTTGACGCTGTTGGCGCTGGTGGTAGCTACCGGCCTGACCGCAAAGGTCAAGAAAATCGGGATGATCGGTCTCGATACCTCGCACAGCATTGCTTTTGTCAAATCGTTCAATGATAAGTCGGGGCCCCACGCCGGACTGGGAGAATACCGGGTCGTAGCCGCCTACCCGCACGGATCGTACACGATTCCGTCGAGCTATGAACGGATTCCCGCTTACACCGACAGCGTAAAGAAATACGGCGTCGAGATCGTCGGTTCGATCGACGACTTGCTTAAGCAGGTGGATTATGTGCTGCTCGAGACCAACGACGGCAACATGCACCTCGAACAGGCGGCACAGGTGATGAAAGCCGGCAAGCCGATGTTTATCGACAAACCGATCGCCGGGCACCTGAATGAAGCTATCGCGATTTTCGAACTGTCTAAAAAATACAACGTACCGCTGTTCAGTTCCTCTTCGTTGCGTTATACGGCCGCTACGCAGGAGATTCATAACGGCAAGTACGGCGAAGTAATCGGTGCCGACAGCTATGGTCCCGATAATTCGGAACCTTCGCACGGTGACTTTACCTGGTACGGTATCCATGCGGTCGAAGCGCTTTATGCGGTGATGGGTACCGGTTGTAAAGAGGTTAGCTGCGCTTCCGTTCCGGGAACCGAAGTAGCTACCGGTATCTGGGAAGGCGACCGGATCGGTACGTTCCGGGCGAACGTGAAGGCCAAATATGTCTTCGGCGGCACGGTGTTTACCAAGGAAGGTGCGTTTCAGATGGGTTCTGAAATCCCTTATGAAGCGTTGTTGCAGCGGATTATCGGATTTTTCGATACGGGTGTCGTGCCGGTAACCCCGCAGGAGACGATCGAAATCTTCACCTTTATGGAAGCTGCTTCGGTGAGCAAGGCACGCGGCGGCGTGCCGGTGATGATGAGCGAGGTTTACGAGAAAGCCAGCCGCGAAGCACAGGAAATATTGAAGAAGTATTAGAATTTTCGTACCTTGATTTCGCTTCCGGCCGGTTCCGGCCCGTTATGTGTCTTGGGTTGACACGATTGTATGATTCCCGGGGCGGTATGTTCCGGGAATCGGTTGAGGACAACGGTCGTATATTTGAAAACAGGGAAGCACCTGAGCCGAATAGCCGATGCGAACCGGCAGGGAATCCGGGTTTGTGTGAAGTGCCGGGTATACGATTCCGAACCGATTGATGATTTTATAGTGATGAAAAACCGTCTGTTGATACCGTTACTTTTGGCCGCATCTGTCGTGGGATGCCGCACACCGCATCTGGCCGCCTCTTTCACGGGAGCCGACGGCGAGGTGCGCCTGATCTGTCTCGATCCGGGCCATTTCCATGCCGCTTTGGTGCAGAAATATCCGAATCCGCGTATCGACAGCACGGTCTGGGTGTATGCGCCTGCCGGCGATGAAGTGCAGGGTTATCTCGATCTGATCGAAACGTTCAACGCTCGGGAGAAAGATCCGACTCACTGGCAGGAGAAGACCTATATCGGGGCAGATTACCTTGAAAAGATGCTGGCCGAGCAGCGCGGTAACGTCGTTCTGTTGGCCGGTAACAACGGCCGCAAGATCGATTATATCGAACGATCGGTCGGGGCCGGACTGAATGTATTCGCAGATAAACCGCTGGTGATCGATAGCGCCGGATTTGCACGGCTCGAGCGGGTGTTCTCCGAAGCAGGCGGGAAAGGCGTGCTCGTTTACGATATTATGACCGAACGGTACGATTTGCTCAATATCCTGCAGCGGGAACTGATGCGGGACTCGGCGCTGTTCGGAACCATAGTGAAAGGGACGCCGCAGCAACCGGCCGTCGAGGTGACCAGTATACACTCTTTCTATAAGGAGGTGGCCGGCAAGCCGCTGACGCGTCCGGCCTGGTATTACGATGTCACGCAGCAGGGAGAGGGGATTGCCGATGTGACGACACATTTGATCGACCTGGCGGCATGGAAATGTTTTCCCGGGGAGCCGGTCGATTACCGCAACGATGTGGAGGTACTCTCCGCAACGCACTATCCCACGCCGGTGACGCGGAGTCAATATGCCCGCTCGACGGGTTGTGCGGAGTTTCCCGCTTATTTGTCGGGTGCCGTACATGATTCGATACTCGACGTCGAAGCCAACGGTACGATTCTCTATACGCTCAAAGGCGTGCATGTGGCGATCGATGTACAATGGAAGTTCGAGAATCCGCCCGGCAGCGGGGATATTGTCCGTTCGGTGATCCGGGGAACCAAGGCGACGCTTTCGATTCTGCAGGACACGGAACAGGGTTACAAGCCCATGCTTTATGCCGAACCTGCTCCGGGCGTGGATGCTGCCGTGTTCGAACGAAACCTGGCCGCGGCGGTGGCGCGGCTCGCGCAGCAATACCCGGGATTGACGGCAGTACTCGAACCTGTATCCGCAACTGTGTCGAGTAAAGAGGCGAAAACGGCCGGGAAAGCGGCTTTGCGACCTGTCCGAGTCCTGGCAGGGCAACCTTCCGCAGCCCGGATGCGGATTGTCGTGCCTGCGGGAAGCGATCCGGGACATGAGGCCCATTTTGCCTCGGTATTCCGTTGTTATACCGATTATCTGGTTCAGGGAATGCCCCAATGGGAACGGGATGCCATATTGGCAAAATATTACATCACTACCAAAGCGCATGCGATGGCGCAACAAAAAAGATGAACGATACGGTTATTACGGCAGCTTTCAAGCGCCGGGAGTTGAAAATATGGGCGGTGTGCTTTGTCGCTGCGATACTGGTCAATGCCGGAGCGATTCTTTGGTTCGGGACCCATTGGGTCGAATTGTTCACACAGATCGGCTATGTCGTTGTTTTATCGGTCCTGCTTTATGTCGTTGTCGCCGGAGTGCGGTTGGTCGTGTGGGGCGTGAAGAGGTTGACTTGCCGCAAGTGCAGGTCGGCTAAAATAACAGGTAGTCATAACAGGTAACAGCGTAAACAGGGAAGCGGCAGGGTGCTGACATTCGAATATAGTACGGCCAATCGCGATATGCCTGTGGCGTACGGATCGTTCCGGGCCATGCATACGCTCTGTGAAGTTTTAATCGCTGGAATCGCACGTCCTGCGGCCGAGGAGCTGATCCGAAGGATTTATGAGCGGGCCGGTGTGCTGGAGTCGAAATTTAACCGTTTCGATCCGCAGAGCGGGGTGAGCAGGATGAATCGAAGTGCTGCCTGCGGGGAAACGACTGTCGATGACGAACTTTACGGGGCTTTGGAGATGTGTCGTGTGTTCAGCCGTTCTACCTGCGGCAGCTTCGATATCGCCGTGCAGTCGGAGGAACGTCCCTTCGGCGAAGCGTATCTGTTACAGCCTTCGCGTCATGCTGTGCGATTTACCGGAACAGGCGTGACGTTGGATTTCGGCGGTTTTGCGAAAGGGTATGCGTTGGAACGGATCAAACAATTGTTGGTCAAAGAGACGGTCGGATCGGCTTTGGTCAATTTTGGGAACAGTTCGGTCCTGGCCCTGGGGGTGCATCCGTTCGGAGACCATTGGCCGGTCGGGTTGGCAAATCCGTTCCGGGATGGTGAAGAGGCGTATGGCTTTAAGTTGCGGGACGGGGCGCTTTCCATATCGGGACATACGCCCGAGCATCCGCGGCACATTATTGACCCGGGAAGCGGGGGGTATGTAGCGCGGGATGGTTTCGTCGCTGTGCAGGGGCGTTCGCCGTTGGTGGCCGAGGTGCTTTCGACAGCCCTGTTCGCGGCTCCCGAAACGAAATGGAGCGGTATTATGGAGAATTACACGGATTACCGTGCCGTGCGGATCGGGTGCGATCGTGACGGTACGGTTACCGTAACGGAAATTACATGATAAGCGAACCGTTCGGAGTATAGACGGCCGTGACCGCACAGCGCGGGAGGCGGCCTGTAACAGATTTTCAGTCAGAAAAATTTATGGACAGAAGAGGGTTTCTCAAAGAGTTGGGGCTGGTCGGCGGTAGCGGCGTGCTGCTGGCGATGTTTCCGTGGTTGCAGTCGTGCAGCGACGAAGCGCGCCGCGAGGTGGCGGGTGAAAAGGCGCGGTTGGCCATTGTCGGTACCGGTTCGCGCGGCCAATACCATATACAGAACCTGCTGAACACGCCGGAAGCCGAGATCGTCGCGCTGTGCGATATCTATCCGCCCCACCTGGCTGAAGCCGCGGCGCTCTGCCCCGGTGCCAAATGCTATTCCGATTTCGACGAACTGCTCAAAGATACGAATGTACAGGGCCTCGTGATCGCGGTGCCGTTGTCGTCGCATGCTCCGCTGTCGATTGCGGGACTGCGCGCCGGCAAGCATGTTTTCTGCGAAAAGGCGATGGCCTATACGGTCGACGAATGCAAGCAGATGTACGATGTTTGGAAGGAGACCGGTAAGGTGCTCTATATCGGCCAGCAGCGCCTGTTCGATAAAAAATATATCCGGGCCGTGGAGTTGATCAATTCGGGCGAGATCGGCCAGATCGTCGCGCTGCGTAACTTCTGGTTCCGCAATAACGACTGGCGGCGTCCGGTTCCGTCTCCTGAGTTCGAGCGGCTGATCAACTGGCGGCTCTACCGCGACACGTCGTGCGGATTGATGACCGAGTTGGGATGCCACCATTTGCAGAACGGTACATGGATTCTGCGTTCGCTGCCCGATTACATTACCGGCAGCGGCGATATCGTCTATTGGAAGGACGGCCGCGACGTATACGACAGCGTGTCGACCATTTACCATTATCCCAACGGGGTGAAGATGAGTTTCGATTCGGTGATTGCGAACAAACGTTACGGGATGGACGAGCAGGTGCTCGGCTCGAAAGGAACGCTCGAACTCTCCCGCGACCGCCTCTATCACGAGGAGCCCCGTCCGAAAACAGGGATCCGCCAACTGATCGGTCAGATCGAGCAGGGAGTGTTCGACAATTCTGTTTTTGCGGGGACGAGTTGGGCACCCGAACTCGGCTCGAACGATCCGGGTGAACCGATCGTTTCGTCTGCGGCAGTGCATAACGGGGCGAGCATGGTCGGCGCTTCGGGTGACGGGTCGGAAGAGATGATCGCGGCCTACTGCCGTTCGGTCATTACCGGCAAGCAGGCGCCGAACCTTGTCGAAGAGTCTTATTATGCAGCCGTACTGGCCCTGCTCGGCCTGCAGGCCATGGAGGAGCACCGGATCGTCGAATTCCCCCAAGAGTATGTCATTCCTTATTTGTAGATAGCCGATGATCCGGGTCCTGGTCCTTACTGATTTTTCGAGCGGCTATGGCCGTAACCTGCTTCGGGGCATTGTCCGCTATTCGCAGCAGGTCGGGGGCTGGACTTTTTACCGCATGCCGCTTTCCTACCGGATGCTGCATGGCGACAAAGGCGTGGTCGAGTGGGCGAAAAAATGGGGTGCAGACGCAATCGTCGCGCAACTCGGGGATGTGGATATCAAGTTGCTGAGGGACCTGAAGATTCCCATCATCGTGCAAAACTACCAGGACCGTATCTCCGGCGTTTGCAATCTGACGGGCGATTATATCGGGACGGGACGCATTGCCGCCGATTTCTTTCTGCGTAAGGGTTACTATAATTTTGCCTATTACGGAATTACGGATACGGTCTGGGCGCGGGAGCGCGGCGAAGGGTTCCGGCTCGAACTGGAGCAGCGCGGTTACAGGGCCTATCAGTTCCTCGAAAGTTCGCCGATGCGCGAGGCGTGGAATTATGATCTCGAGTCATTGGGACAGTGGCTGCTTTCGTTGCCGAAACCGGTGGGTTTGTTTGCCTGCGACGACCAATTTGCGCTGCAGGTCTCCGAAACCTGCCAGATTTTCAGCATCCGGGTTCCCGAAGAGGTGGCGATTCTCGGGGTCGATAACGACGAACTGCTGTGCAATATCGCTTCCCCGCAACTCTCTTCGATCATGCTCGATGTTGAAAACGGGGGCTACATGGCGGGACATACGCTCCATCAATTGATCCGCAAGCGGATCGAAGCTCCTTATAACATTTCGGTCGGAGCATTGCAGGTGGTCGAACGCCAATCCACGCAGAAGTATGTGATTGAGGATCCCTATATCTTGCAAACAGTGGCTTATATCGAACAGAATTATGCTACGCGTTTGTCTGTGAACGACCTGTTGGAGCGGATTCCGCTCTCGCGGCGCATTCTCGAAAAACGTTTCAAGCAAAATACCGGTCTGACCCTGTATCAATTCATCCAGCGTTACCGGATCGACCATTTCGCACGGCAGTTGATTTCGACGCGCCGCGCCGTGAAGGATATCGCCTTTTCCTGCGGTTTCGACGACTGCAAGAACCTTTCGCGGGTCTTCTGCAAGTTTAAGCAGATGACCCCTTCCGCCTACAGGCGAAAGTACGGTGTGCACCGCCGGGGGGATACTACGCAATTTTAAATTATCGTGAAGTTTTGGTTATGGCATTATAAATGACCGTTGCACGGTTAACTTTGTCGACATTCAGTTGCAGTGCCGGATTTGCCTGTTTGCAAAACTTTATGAAATTTTACTGATTATGTGGTTGTTCTCCATGTTGTTGCAAGCTGCCCCAGCGGTTGGGACCGATCCTGTCGCCGCACACGGCGAAAGCTATTTCAGCCTGATGGCCAAAGGCGGCGTGATCCTGATCCCGATTTTCTTGTTGGCGGGGCTCGCCATATTCCTTATTGCCGACAAGTGGCATTTTCTCCGGAAACTGGACAAGAGCGATAACCGGGCGCTGGCCTATCTGTTGCGCCTGATTTACGAAGGAGATACGGATAAGGCCGCGAAATTTGCCGGTGAAAGGAACAATCCCGCTTTCAACGTGATTGCGGCGGGTCTGAAAGACGATAACGGGTCGATGCAGGATGTGGAAGAATCGATGCAGGTGGAGTCCCGCATGCAGATTGCCCGGCTCGAAAAGGGGTTGAATTACCTGGCGATTACCGCGTCGGTAGCACCGATGCTGGGATTCCTCGGGACGATTTTCGGGGTGATCCGTATCTTTTACGATATTTCGCTTTCCGGCCAGTTGGACATCTCGACCATTTCGAACGGATTGTATGAGAAGATGATCTGCTCGGGGACCGGCCTGCTGGTAGGTATTATTGCCTACAGCGGCTATTCATTGCTGAACGGCAGGATCGACAAGGTCGTGTTGCAGATGGATGTGACGGTGAACGAGGGATTGAAGGCTATCCGGTCGGTCAGCCGTTCGGGGGTGTTCAACGGTTATAGCTCGTAAGGCGATGAAAATCGAGAGGCGCAAAACGGGTATTGCGGAGGTGTATACCGCTTCGCTCAACGACATCATGTTTTTCCTGCTGCTGTTTTTCCTGATCATCTCCACGATGGTCACGCCGATGGCATTGAAGGTGCTGCTGCCGCATTCGAGCACGGCGGAACAGGTAGCTGTCAAGAAAAACATCATGCTGGTCGTTACCGGCGACCGGCAATATTATATCGATGACCAGAAGGTCGGATTCGGAGAGATCGAATCCCGGCTTTCGGCGATTCTTAAAAACAACACGACCCCGGACGGCAAGGCCGTCGAATATGTCGTACTGTTGCAGGCCGATAAGTCCCTGAATGTTCAGGATGTGATTGATCTGGTCGATATCGGTAATAAATTGCATGTAAAAACCCTGCTTTTCGTGGATAAAACTTAACGGAAGGACTTTCGTTTATATTTGTTGCAATATAAATACAATAAAATATTGTTGTAAATATGAGAGTTCCGGGATTTGGAATACGAAAATTTCTGTGAGGGGACTTTATTAAATATGTTGTGGTGTCTGGCGCGAATCACAGCTTTTACTCGATCGGCTGGTCGGAGGAGATTTGTGATAAGGTGAAAGCCTGGTTGATTGCCTCCACTCCATTTTATAAACCCTCCAGCCAAAGGTCAAAATCGGATTTTTGATATCAGGTGTACGAATAACATGCTCTTTTTTGTAACTTCGTAAGATCGAATCAAAACCTACGAATGAATATGAAAAAAGTGTTGTTGTGTTCGCTGTGTCTGTTGGTGTGTGCGTTGGGAATCAATATTCCCGCAGTTGGCCAGCCGTCGCAGAAACTGGTTAACGTGGTGGTATCGCCCGACCGCCCCGATTGGAAGTATAAAGTGGGCGATGAAGCCGTTTTTACGGTACAGGTGCTTGAAGCGGCCAATCCTGTTAAAGGGGTAACGGTGGATTACGAAGTGGGGCCTGAATTTTTCCCTACTGTTAAGAAAGAAGGAGTCGTGCTCAAAGACGGCAAAATGACGCTGAAGGCGAAGATGACCGAGCCGGGATTCGCACGTTGCCGCGTGGTGGCAAAAAAAGACGGTTATACCTACGAGGGTTTGGCGACGGTGGCGTTCAGCGAAGATCAGATCCGTCCGACATCGCCCGAACCTGCCGATTTCGACGCTTTTTGGACCGATGCACTCGCTCAGGCCCGTAAAACTTCGCTCGATCCGATTGTGACATTATTGCCGGAGCGTTGCACGCCGACTCAGAATGTTTATCAGGTCAGCTTTCAGAACGAACGTCCCGGTTCGCGGATCTATGGCATCCTGATGATGCCGAAGAAAGAAGGGAAATATCCTGCCGTACTGTGGGTGCCGGGTGCCGGTGTCCGCGGACGCCAGGGTTTCAATCTCGGGGACAGCATCATTACTTTGCAGATCGGGATTCACGGCGTACCTGTGGATATGCCTGACGGAGTGTACCGCGATCTGGGCAGTGCGGCGCTGAGCGGATATTGGCGTTATAGCATGAATGACCGGGATGAACACTATTACAAGCGGGTTTATACCGGATGTGTCCGTGCGGTGGATTTTCTCTGTTCGCTGCCCGAGTTCGACGGTAAGACCATAGGTGTAACCGGAGGCAGTCAGGGAGGGGCACTGTCGATCGTAACGACTGCGCTCGATCCCCGGATTCGGTTTATGGCCCTCAACCATCCGGCATTGTGTGACTTTGCCGGTTATCTGAACCACCGCGCCGGCGGATGGCCGCACTATTTCCGTGAAAAGCAGCCTAAACCCGGAGAGGTTGAGGCGCTCTCTTACTATGACGTGGTTAATTTTGCAAAGCGCGTGAAAGTGCCGGGCTGGTTTACGTGGGGATATAACGACGTGGTATGTCCGCCGACCTCGATGTATGCCGCGTACAATGTTATTCCCGCACCGAAGGAGTTGCATCTCTACCTCGATTCCGGCCACTGGATCTATCCCGAACAGGCTAAAGCCAGTAACAAATGGCTGAAGGAACATTGCGGGATCCGGTAATATTCGCAATGTGACCGTTTTGTATCCGGGATAAAATTTGCGGTTAAAAATATCGGCTAACGTCGTATCTGTAAAGTCGTCCTGGTGTTTTGCCGAAGGTCTCCTTTGGCCAGGGAATAATAAAACGGGCTGCATGCATCCGATGCAGCCCGTTTTTCGTTATTAGCTCCTATTTGTAGGGATTGCAGGAATAATCATTGGACAATCTGTCCGAGCCTGAACTCGGACGGATTATTTCCCTGTCACTGTGCAATGGGTTTGAGTGCAGTTTTGTTTTCTATGGATATTTCGTATCCGGCCGGTGTGTCGAGCGTGTAATAGAGCCGTTTCCCTTTCTTTTCCCAGGAGAGGGAGATCTCCTCGTCGCCGACGGGTACGGTGCCGCTGCATTGTTTCAGGTCCGAATCATTGAATACGATATTCAGGCGTTTGTGGATCGGATCGATTTTGGCCAGACCCAGCAGGTCGCGGTAGAATACATGCGCGATGTGCGCTGCAAAACCGTGGTTGCAGCTGGCCGTGGGCGTCAGGTTTTCCCACAGCGTACCGGTCTGGTCGGCCATGTAGAGGTATTGGTGGACCGATTCGTTGAGCAATTGCTTTACCAAGCCGTAACGGGAGAGTATCTCCATCCGTAGATAAGTGCCGATGAAAGCATTTGCCGGATAAATTTCGGAATATGCCCCGGTTTGTTTGCGTTGCGGGCCAAAGTCGGAGCAAAGGATATTCCACAGCTTCGGATAACGTTCCGGAGAGGCCGTGCCGAGGAAGAATGCATAGTATTGGCAGGTTTCGGTACGGTTTTTCGGCTGCGGGACCAGATCGCCGTCGACCCGGACCGCGTTGTCGATGAAGAAGGTGCCGTCGAAAGCCTGTTTGCGGATCGTCTCATGGATTCGCTGTGCTTTTTGCTGCAGATCGGGACGGTTGTAGAGTTTTCCGGCTACTTCCAGCATTCTTGCATAGAGCATGTTGGTGGGATAGTTGACATCCTGGACGAAATCGTTCGCTTTCGACCATTCGACGAAAACCCACTTTTCCAGGTTCTCGAGCAGCTCGTCCTCGTTCTCGTATCGGGCGAAATAGTCGAGCAGTGCGTTTACCTTCGGTTCGAGTGCTTTGATCATTTGCCGGTCGTTGCTGCGTGCGAGGTACTCTTCCAGTTCGATCACGAACCACATGGCCCAGTTGGGGATGAAATTGCCGTTGACGTGATCCGAAGGATAGCACATCGGGAGCATTCCCTGCGGGATGTTCATGAATTTCTCCGGAAGCAGGTAATTCTCGAGGAAATTGGTTTCGATCAAGTGGTTGCCCGAAAGATCGAAAGCGACTCGCGCCGTGAAATAACTATCGCACAGCCATCCGGCTCGCTCTCGGGACGGACAGTCCATGAAAATGTCCAAGGCATTTTGCTTGTAAGTCTCCACGGCCGCTTTGTAAATTTTGTTGATTCCTCCGTTGTCGCACGAGAACGAGGCGCGCGCAACATCCGAATTCACATACTGGCGGATGTAAAAATCGCTCACCTTGCAATCGCCTTTTTCGACGATTACTTGCAGGTATTGGAGCGTGTAGGGTTCGAACGATTCGAGTTCGTATGTGCCCGGTGCCAGTTCGTACTCCATCCGTCCGTCGAACGACATGCGCCGTTTGATTCCCCCGTTGGTCAGCAGTTCATCCCACAGGAAAACGATTTTCGAAGGGGTGCGGACATCGAATTTAGCCCCGATAAAGCCTGTGGAGTTGCATTCGAATTTGTAGACATTGTTCGGAAGGCTTTCCGTGTAGCGGCGGATCGTGTAATCAGGGTATTTCACCCGCCTGGCGATCAGGTTCTTGTGGTCGGTCTGCTCCAAAGCGACCGGCTTGAACAATGGCGATGCGGGATCGGTCAGCCAGGAATTGTAATCCGGGGTGAGTTTGTAAAGCTCACGATGAGTGCGTTGGTAGCTGAATTTGGGTGCCTCTTCTAAACGCTGTCCCAGCACGGCCCCTTCGAACGGTTTGCCCTCTTTGCTCCAGGATCCGGATGTCGTGGCGGCTACTACTGTCCCGTCGGAAGTGATCTCGGCCTGCAGGAACGACGGTGCGTTCATGATGTAAAAGTTCGGGATATTATAGCCCGCTACCTCGAGGGCGATTAGGTTGTCGCCGGATTTCAGGTACGGGTTCAGGTCGTATTCGTCGATGCGGTAAAAACCTTTGCCGGCTACGCAGGGGCCGTGGCCCAGGAAAACGCCGTTTACATAGGCCCGGTAATCGCTGTGCGCGGCCAGGCGCAGCTGTGTCTGTGATTGGCCGTTCCAAGGGATGCAGACGCGGAAACTGGCGGTCAGGTTTGGCGTGTTCTGTTGGCCGTTTACCCAAACCGGTACGGCGCGTTGGAACGATGCGGGTTGGGCGTACAACTGGATGCAGGCCAAGGCACCTAAAGCTGCGAGGATGCCTGTTCGGATTAGTCGGTTCATACAATGGAATTTTATTTGGAATGTTTGTCGGGGTTTAACGTAAGAGCCTATTTTATCCATAAGGGCAATACCCAGGAATAAGCCTGGGGGAGACTACGCTGAGAAGATCCTGCCCGAGCGCGGTCGGCGGTCTTTTAGCGGGATTGCCCGGCGTCGTTCTGCAGCCAGTCGAGCAGCAGTTGTTTCATCTGGTCGTGGAACCGGAAAGAGGGACGGAATCCCCAGCCGTGACCTCCCGAAGGAAAAGTATACAGTGCGGCCGGGATTTGCCAGCTTTTAAGGGCTTCGTAGAACATAATGCTGTTTTGGGACGGGACGGTACGGTCGTCGTCCGACTGCAGGAGCAGTACCGGCGGGGTTTGTGCAGTCACTTGCTTTTCATTGGAATAGTAATTCCGGAGTTGCGACGTGAGGTTTTCGCCGGCCAATCCCCGGACCGATCCGCGGTGTGTCAGGCTGTCGGCAAAGGTAATTACCGGATAGAAAAGAACCCCGAAGTCGGGACGTGTTGCTGCATCGAAATGAGTGAGCAGTGTGGATGCGAGGTGTCCGCCGGCCGAAGAGCCCATGACTCCGACCGAATTCGGGTCGATTTTCCATTTAGCCGAATTTTCCCGGATCAGGCGCATGCCCTGTTGGGCGTCGGCGAGCGGAATGGCATGGTGCCCGTTGGGGATCCTGTATTTGAGGACTACGCCGGTGATGCCGTTTCCGGCCAGCCATTGTGCGATCTCTTTGCCTTCGTGATTGATGGCCAGGAAACTGTACCCGCCGCCGGGTGCGATGAGGACAGCCATTCCTGTGTTTTTTTCCTGTGCGGCCGGATAGACAAGTAGCGAAGGGAGGGTGACGTTGTGGACGAATCCGTGCTCGTCGATGGTCTCCGGACCGGTCAGACCGCTGTTGCCGGGAGGAGTGGAAGGCCATAACGTGACCTCGAACGGCGCGTGTTGGGCCTTTGATACGGTGTTGCACAAAACCAAACAGAGAATAAGGAAAATTGTTTTCGGGAAGTGTGGATTTTTGTAAAACATGGTCAGGAATGATAAAATTTGCTCCAAAATAGAGAATTTTTCCCAGATTGCAAAGAGATTCCGGAAGGCTTTGGTCCGGAACTTTGGCCTGAAAACGGCAACGCCGCAATTTGCAATTGCGGCGTTGTGTCAGGATGTAAGGAGGGCTACTTTCCTTTGACTGTGTGTGTGCCGGCTGCCAACGGAATCGTCTTGCCGGAAGGGAAAACCGCTTCAGCCGTGGTGCCTTCGGGTACGGTGGCAGTGATAGTCAGGTTTTTGCCTTTCCGGGTTACACTGGCCCGGATTTCCCCGTTGACACTCGCGACGGTTGCCTCAGCCCGGGTCAGGTCTCCCAGTTGCGGGGCGATGCGGAAGGTTTTGAAGCCCGGCGAGGTAGGGGTGATGCCGCAAACTTTCTGGCTCAGCAGTGTGAGCGGACCGCCTGCCCAGGCATGGTTATTCGAGTTGGCGTCGGTCGGAGTCGCCATGAAGTCCCATACTTCGAACAGTGTCGTGTAATCGTGGTTCATCATGTTCGCATAGCGCGTGCGGATGCGTTCGAGCGCCAGCTCAGGCCGATCCATTTCAAACAGGGCTTCGAGTACATATTTTTCCATGTAGGGTCCGGCGGATATCTCTTTCTGTAAAATCGCAGTCAGTGCGGGATATTTGTCCGGCGAAGCGAGGCCAGCGAGTACGGCCATGGCTTGGGCGCGGTCGTCCGTCGGTTTGGTGTAGTCCGGATCGCGGTAAGCCGTGCCGGTCCAGAAGCGTTTGTCGAAATTCTGCTCGATACCCTGCATGATCGCTGTAATTTGTGCGGCATCGTCCGTTTTTCCGAGCATCAGGGCGAACTCTTTCTCAGCTTTTAGTGCGAGGTAGTACCAACAGTTGGTCAGGACCCCGAAATCCTGGTTGGGACCCCAGTCGGCCCAGTTCCAGTCGCTGCCACGGGTAATGACGAGACCGTCTGCGTCGAGTTTCCACACATCGTGCAGGTAACGGTGCAGCCTGTCGTAGACCGGTGCGACGAAGCTGCTGTCCCCGCTGTAATAATATTGGGTATAGAATCCGTACCAGCCTACCGAGGCGAGCATTTGCAGCGGGAGTTCGCGTGTCCAGTTGCCCGCCGGAACCGGCGAGAAGATGACGCCGTCGCCGCGCTGCCAGTTCATCAGTTCGTAAATGGCTTTGAGCGCCAGTTTCTGGGCCTGGGGATCGAAGGCGTAAAACGCTTGTCCCAGTTCGTTTACGGCATCGCCCCACCATTGCGCCCGTTCACGCTCGGGACAATCGAAGTAGTTGTCGCGCATGTTCACGTACAGCGTACGGGCTGCACGCTTCCAGAGTTCGTTCATAAACGGGTCGTCACATGCGAATGTTCCGGCAAATTCGGTATCGTAGCCCGTTTCGCGGAACTTCACGGCTTTGACCTCCACGCCTTGGGGAATCGCATATTTGACGATATGGCCGCTCATCCACCCGAGACTTTCGTATTGCTGGTTGCCGGGGCGTGTGATGTATTCGGAACGTACCGAAGGGGCACTGCCGTTGCCGGTATAGTAGTTGTCCGTTTGGATGCGGATCGTGTCGCCGCCGGTTGCGGAAACTACTTCCAGCCACGGGGTGATCTGTGCGTTGTAGGGTAGTTTGCAGTACAGCGTGTCGCCGACGGTTTCCACCTTGACATAATCTTGCAGTCCGTGGTTTTTCCATTGCGGAATGGGGCGCTTCACCAGTTTGCCGAACGGCGGCCGGTTCGGATCGCCGACCATCATCGCCGAAGTCCGGATTTTGTCTTCTCCGGGCAGATACCAGCCGTCGATCGCTTTGCGGGCGTCGAAACGGATGTTGCCTTCGGAAAGCCGGTAGTTGGGGCGGGGCTCTCCTGTATCGTCGCTGTAAGCCTGGTAAGTATCGCATTTCCAGCTGTTGTCGCTTACGATTTTGACGCCGGGAGCCTGGCAGTCGAATAGGAAACCCGCATGGCCGCTGCTCGAATGGCTGAAACCGTTCCGTCCGAAGTACCATACCAATGCGGCAATCGTGTTCTCTCCTTTTTTCAGGAAGGGCGCGATGTCTATTTCATCGTAATAGGAGTCTCCGGGAGCGGGACCCCGCTTCAGGGAGCCTTCGAAAACGACCGGTTCGCCGTTGATCCAGAGCCAGTATTTGCTGTCCGCTGCGATGCGGGCGATGGCCTGTCGGGGAACATCTTGCACGTCGGCGGTGGTGCGGTACATATACCAGCTGTTGGGATTACTCTGGTTCGTCTCGTGGCTGATCCAGACGCCTTTCCAAGGGGTTTCGGCCCGTAATCCGGAGCCCAGGATCAACAATAGCAGGAAGAAAGAGAGTTTTTTCATAAGGTTTACGATAGGTTCGGGTTAATTGTCTATTTGCGCGGATATTTCCAGTTGTGCAGCACTTTGTGATCTTTGTCCTTGACGGTGACCTCCATCTCCTTTTCGCCTGCATGAATATAGGCTCCTTCGACGTTGGAATTGATCAGTACCGGAAAATTACAGCCGTTCTCCCCGGCGGGAACATAAAGGTGTTTGTGCAGGTGACCGCACAGCATCAGGTCGATCTTCGCTTCGTTGAGCAGCGGGACGAACAGCCGTTTGGATTCGATCGGTCCGTACCAGGCGGAGTATCCGGGCGGAATGTGGATGACTACGACACGGTAAGCCGCATTTTTGCAGGCGTCGCTGTTGAGCGTCTCTTTGAGCCACTCGGCCTCTTGGGCCCGGTACGTGTCGAAACCGCCCAGACCGTTGTATTCTATGTCGCTGTCGGGCTTGTCTTCACCGCCGTCCAGTACGATAAAGAAGACCGGACCTGCCTGGAACGAATAGTAGGTCTGTCCGGTGGGAGAAGGAAAATAGTCGCGATAGTGGGCGAAGAACAAGCCCCGGGTCTCGTGGTTGCCACGGGCGTAGAAGAAAGGAATTTCCGAGGCAAAACTTTTGACGGCGGTAGTGAGGAACCCGTCGAAAATTTGCTGGCCGGAAGCGAAGGTGGTCACCATGTCGCCGTTGAATAGCACGAAGTCGTTTTTGTCTTTGCGGACATTGTCGGTCAATGCGGCGAGCATCGCGTTGTTGCCGTGTATGTCGTTGACCACGGTAAACGATACCGATTTCTTGTCGTTATCGAAGGTGGTGAAGTAAAATGGTTTGACATCGTAAACATTGCTGGCGGCCGTCTTGCCGTACTGAACATAATAGTCGGTCTGTGCGGTAACCTCTTTCGAATAGATGCGATACCGGTAAGTGGTCCCTTTTTCAAGGCCCGTTACATGTACCCGGTGCAAGGTTCCGACGACCTTACGTCCCATATCGGTCTGGAAAAATTTGGGTCTTTCGGTGGCATAGAAATGTTCGTCGTTGTCGGGGGCGATCTCGACCCACGAAACGGCATCTCGATTGGTGGCCCAGACGATGGTTACTTCGTGCTCCCCCAGCATTTGCAGGTATGGACCCCCGGTGATTTTGAAGTCGTCGGATTGCGCTGCTGCGCCGAACCACATGACAAGGCCGGATAACAGCAAAAGAGCTTTTCTGATCATGGTTTCTTCTATGAATGGGTAAAGTATTGGATTGGCATGAATTTTTTCAACGATACCAAAGATACTGTTTTATTCCCGGATTTTTGTGATTTTGTCGTTTTGTACGTTTGTTTTGCGAGATTATTCTGGATCAAACTGTTTATTTTTAGCTGTTTGTCCGGTTTGGTGCCGATAGGCTTAAACTAAATTTAATCTCGGTTCATCGCAAAAAGATATGGGAAGTGTATGGCGTTTATGCACAGATCGATAGGGTATCCGATTTTGGGGAACCGCTTTTTTTTAGTATTATTATCCCCCAATCGTAAACTTTTTTCTATGTTTTGCAGTTTTAATTTCAAATTTTCGGGCCGGAAGCACTTGGTGTGGCTGGCCGCTGTATCGCTGGTGGCCGCCTCCTGCGGAAAGGGAGAGTCCGGCAAAATCGACCGGCGTGCCGTTGTCGAGCGCCATCGGGTCGTGACCGATTCGACGAACCGGGTCAGTCCTGCACAGGTCGGTAACGGTGATTTCGCATTCGGGGTCGATGTGACCGGCCTGCAAACTTTCGTGCCGTTCAACACCATGTCGAACTGGAGCTGGCACAGCTTCCCGCTGCCCGATGGGGTGAAGGTGGAAGATTATACCGGTGTGCTGGTCGATACTTACGGCAAAAAGATTCCTTATAACCTGTTCGATCCGGGAAAACCGGAAATTTCACAATGGCTGGCTGAAAATCCCCACCGCTTTAATCTTGGGCGTATCGGGCTACAGATGACCAAGGCCGACGGTTCTGCCGTAAAGGCCGATGACCTGACCGAGACGCATCAGGAGATCGACCTGTGGAAAGGGATTATCTACAGCTCTTTCAAACTCGACGGTGAAAAGGTCGAAGTGACCACCGCTTGTGCTCCCGACCAGGATGCTATCGGTGTGACCGTAAAATCCCCGCTGGTGAAGCAGGGGCGTATCGGAGTCTTTTTCGATTTTCCATATCCGCATACCAAACAGTTTCAGACCTATCTGGGCGATTACCACGCTTATGACAAGCACCGCTCGGTTCTCGAAGCCGAAGGCAAACAGAGCGCCGAGATCGTCCGCACGATGGATAGTACCGAGTATTACACGGCGCTTCGCTGGACGACTCCCGCCACTTTCGGACAGGATACGCCTTCCGGCTCGCCGCACCGTTTCCTTTTACAGCCGACCGGCGGTGACAAATTATCGTTTACCTGTGCGTTCTCACCGGAAAAAATGGCCGCGGATAAGCTTCCGACAGCCAACCAGGTCGATAAGGCCAGCACCAAAGCCTGGGAAGCTTTTTGGAAGTCGGGAGCAGCGATCGACCTGTCGGGAAGTACGGATCCCCGCTGGAAAGAGTTGGAACGCCGTATCGTGCTTTCGCAATACGTGATGCGTGTGAACGAAGCAGGTGTACTGCCTCCCCAGGAGAGCGGACTGGTCAATAACGGCTGGTACGGACGTTTCCATTTCGAAATGATCTGGTGGCACGGCGTGCACTACGGGTTGTGGAACCGCTGGAACCTGTTCGATAAGAGCTTGCACGTATTTCCCGATTTCCTGCCTACATCGATCCAGCGGGCCGAGGGCATGGGACGCGGTGGTGCTAAATGGCCCAAGTGTACGGCCGATTTCGACCGCGAGTGGCCCTGTGGTGCGCACGCTTACCTGATCTGGCAGCAACCGCACCCGATCTATTTCGCAGAGATGGATTACCGGCTGCACCCGACTCAGGAGACGCTGGACAAATGGAAAGACGTGGTTTTCGCTTCGGCGCAGTATATGGCCGATTATGCCCATTACGATTCGGCGGGCGACCGTTATGTGCTGGGGCCTCCGGTGGTGATCGTTTCGGAGAATACCGATGCATTGAAGACGGTCAATCCGATCTTCGAGTTGGGGTATTGGCGCTACGGTTTGCGGACGGCGCAGCAGTGGCGTGAACGGTTGGGACTGCCGCGCGAGCAGCAATGGGACGATGTGCTGGGTAAGCTTGCCCCGCTGCCGGTTCAGGACAGTGTCTATGTGACGTACGAAGGAATCCCCGATATGTGGACGAAATACACGTTCGAGCATCCGGCATTGACCGGAGTGTTAGGGATGCTGCCCGGGGACGGGGTCGATACCACTACGTTCCGGCGTACGCTCGACAAAGTAAATCGCGAATGGCAGTCCGATAAGATTTGGGGTTGGGATTTCCCGATGATGGCGATGGGCGCCGCGCGCAGCGGCAATCCAGAGCTGGCGCTCGATATGCTGCTCCATTCTTCGAAACAATTCCAGTTCGACGAACACGGCCTGGCTACCGGCGGTCCGTGGCCTTACTTCCCTTCGAACGGCGGATTGCTGACGGCAGTCGCGATGATGGCCGAGGGCTGGGACGGATCGCAAGGCGAGGCTCCGGGTTTCCCGAAAGACGGGACTTGGGTAGTCAAATATGAAAATTTTGTACCGATGCAATAAAATACTTTCCGAAATGAACCCGTTAGATAATCAAACGGTTGTTCCGTAATTTTTACTGGTCGCCGGTATCGGCAATGTTAAAGAATTATTAAAATTATTTAAGAAATTTGGATAATTCGAATTTTTCTGCTTATCTTTGCTGGTGAAGTTTAGGTTCATTTAGGTTAGTAGTTTTAGGTTAGTAGAAGGAAAAAACGGTAGAACAGAGACTTGTGTCTCGTTCTGCTGTTCTTCCTTTGAAACGGAAAATTGGTTTTTAAAAATATATAATAAAGCGGATGATTCATTAAGAATCATCCGCTTTATTGTTTGAAGAGTGGAGAGTGTCAGGTGTAATTAAATATTTTAAAGAATAAAACCTCCCTTGAGAAGCAAACAATGGCGCAGGTTCTGTTCCGGGTCGTATTCGGGGAACGATTCGGGGTTGGCTTCGATGACTCCGACAGCACGATCCAATAAACGCTCTGCAGTTGTCCTGGCCTGCCTTCTGAGGCGCTCCTGCAGGCGGATCGAAGCCGGTGAACCGTAGTCCGATTTCTCCTGCAGGATGCCCAGCGTGCCGACCGAAGCGGTCAGTTCGTCGATTACCATGCAACGTATGTAATAAGCCAGCGGCGGTTTGATGTAGGTAGAGACAAAGTCCGAATAACGCTCTTCCTCTAAAGCGTCGAACAGAGCTCCGAAAACGGGTTGGAGGTATTGCAATTGCGCGACTTCGATCATCGTCGGGCGAATCAGGTCGTCCCGAAATTGCTCGGTGGCCGGGAAAGCGGTTTCGAGCACCTCGGCCGGTGTAATCAGCAGTGCCATAATCAGTCAATATTGCGCATAGCGTATTTGGTAATTTGTGCGACATAGAGATTCTGCGTCGGATCGTCCGGATCGTAATCCAGTCCGTCGGCCTTGCGCGCCTCCCAGACTTTCATGTAGAGCGGTTTGGATCGAGCGGGCGGCCTGTTGACGATTTGCATCGACGAAGTGTCGCACCCGAGAACCTGTCCGATCACGATCCGGATCGGTTCCAACAGTTCCTGCTGTTCGCCGAGAATCAACGTATTGAGGGCGATTTCGTATTCGTGCAGAATGCGTTCGGAGTCGAATCCGGACAGGTAGTCCAGTCCGCTGAGCGAACGGAACCACGAATGCGCCACGACGATATCGGTCACGGCCTGGTCGTGAAGCGATTTCCAGTCTCCTTCGTTGGAAGAGCTGATCGGGACGAATTTCGAATTGTCGGTCTCTTCGGCATTCTTGACCATAAACATGACCTGTCCGGGTTGTCCTGCAAAGCGCTTTTCGGCTGCCCGGATGATCTCATAGGCATCCTGTTCGTTGTCTACGTTTCCGTCGAGCACCATAATACCCGAGAGTTGAAACGAATTGTCGAGCCGGCTGATGTTCCATTTGTCGGTTTTGTAAGCGATGGCCGATACGTTCATGCCGGCGATGTAGGGCGGCAGTCCGTAATGTTCGAATGTCGGTTCGTAATCCTTGTAATGAAACATGGAGCGTAACGTACCGTCGGACGCTTGTTCGAAACGGGGGTAGAGCGGCAACCGTTTGGCGTCCGAAGGGGTGTAATGTTGCCAGTCATGGTGCAGTAGCACATGATCGCTTTCTTTTGCGATCCGGCATTTCGATGCATCCTGGTGGTAAAACGACAGGAATGAACGTTCCGGGGGCGTGACGATCTCGAGGAATGCATTGCCGAAAAGCGCTTTGTCGAAGGCCAGTTTGTTGAAAACCTGCCGCAACGTTTCGCCTGTCCCGTTGGCCGACCCGATGAACCGGGCCAGGGCCGGATCCCCTTCATTGAAAGAGAAACCTTTGCCGGAGACATAGTCTGCTTTGTCGTTGATAATCCTCCGGTGGGTCGTGGAGCGGCGTGCCATCAGGGCCAGGGCATTGGGAAACAGGTTGTCGTCCCCCCACCGCCAGTAGTGCGTCGCCCCCGCTTCGGTGCTGCCTTGTGCGACAAAGGGATCGATCCGGTTGTGCGGCAGGTAGAGTTTGCCGGGCGAGTCTTTATCTGTTGTTTTCTTTTTCATAGGCAAATGTTGTGATCCGGATGCAGTACAGGGGTAGCTTCTCGATACGGCATCCGGATCGTGGGGGTTAGAACAGCGCGTCGATGTCACCCACGAAAGGAAGTGCCATGTTGGTGTCGATGCTGCGCAGCGTGATGGTTTCGGTGGTTTCGTCCCGCAGTTGCTTACCGGTGGTGGCTGTGACCGATGCGATCCGTAACGGGCGCTCCTTTTCGAACGGGAGCGAATAGCCGACCAGAAAAATTTCGTCGTTTGTGGTGCGGACGAGTGCCACAAGGCCTCCGAGCGTCGTGTTGAGCATGGACTCTACCGATGCAGAGGCTTCGTAGCCCATCTTGTCCAGCATGAACGTCAGTTCGTGTGTTACGATGGGGGAATGGTTCGACAGCGAAATAGTTTCTTTGTATTCCGCTTCATCTTCCCGGAATTCGTATTTGGTGAATTTCTGACCGTTGACCAGCGTAATTTCGAAAAAAGCCCGGTCATCCTTACTGTATTCGATGCTGGCGATATTGCTTGCCTCCGTCAGGCCCACGGTACGGATACCGCCGTTTTTGCGTTCTGATTTTCTCTGATAGCCGATTAGTGCCATAAAGTAATTCGATTATGTGGTTATGCGCCTGCAGTAACGGTCGTAGTAGCCATCGATACCAGCTCGGGGAGCAGGTAGTCGCAGCCGGCCATGAATACGGCCCGCTGGCGGTTCTCCATCTGGTCGGGGTTGTACCACATGCGGACTTCGGTGCCGGGAAAATCGGCCGTATTGACGGCCAGTGCGAGATTACGCCGGTCGGTCAGCACGATAAACGATTGCGGCAAGTCGGTCAGCGTACTCAGGTAGGCGGAAACCTGTACGTCTACGACCGGGATACCCCGGTATGAGATGCCTTCGCGGCCGTTTTGTTTAGCCAGGTAGGCCGATTCCAGTACGACCTTGTCGAGTTCTTCTTCGTATTTGGCATAGACGTCCGAGGTGACCAGATAAACCAGGTTTCCTTGCGGCTTGAATGCTTTAAGCAGCTCGGAGGCGTTGTCCCATACCTGTTTAAGCAGGTTTTCGGCTGCGTCGGGATCGGAGTTAGCCGTAAAAGAGGCGGGAATCGTTGTGTTTTTGATGTCGGTGTCGGTCGATCCGATATCGGCGGTCAGACGTTTGAGGAAACCGTCGAAAGTGTTGAGTGTGTCGCTGCGGGACGTGTCGCCGAGCCACATCGTTGCGCGGATGCTTTCGGCGATAGCTTCTTTGAACAGTGCGGTTTCGGCCGCTTCGAGTTCGGTGCCTGACAGGTCGTCGAGATTCACGTCCGAGCGGTTGGTGATCAGTTCGTAGACCATGTTGAAGTAATCGTCGGCCGAATAGCCAACTTCAGCTTTCACTTTCGAGAGTTGGATCAATTTCTGGTATTTTGTGGCCGCACTGCCGCCGTTCCAGCCGCTGGCGGTATATTTTTGCAGGATGTCGCCCGCGCGTTTCCAGAATTGCAACGTAGTGGGTACCGGCATGTTGTACATGATTTTGATGCCGAGCGATGTCGCATCGGGACCGGTCAGCATCGGTCGGAAGAAGATCGTTTCGAGGTCACGTCCCGTGTAGCTTTTCGGATTTTCGATTTTTGCCATAACAGATTGAAAATGATTTGAAAGTTTGGTTAGTAAAAATTTGATTTCGGCAGAATGGTTTTTATTGTTTGAAACTGCGGATGTCTTCGTTGTAGGAAAGCGCGTTTCCGGAAATCCTCGATTCCGTAGGTGACGGGTCTTCCCGGGGTTTCGTGCGGGTCGGTTGCGCTTGCAGACGGGCATTTTCCTGTTCGAGCGATGCGACCTGGGCTTTAAGCGATGCGATTTCCCGTATGCAGTTTTCCAGGGAGGGCAAAGCGGTGACAGCGCTTACATCGATCGTATCTTCTGCGAAAGAGCTTGTCAGGGCGGCAGTTCCGGCCGGCTCGGCCGCAGCAGGTGCGGTTGTGGGGTGAGTCTTGCCGACCGGTGAGAGACCGAGCAGATCGAGGATGGCGTTCCAGTGTTGTTTGATGGTCATGGTGGAATCGTTTAGGTTGAAGGTTAGGGGTAATTCGGACAGGTCGGTGTGAAGGGAGGGTGCTTCAGTCCGGTTTGTCACCGAGTCCGCGGTGAAAATCGTATCGATCAATCCGGAGGTTTTCGCCTCTTCGGGAGTGAGCCATTGACCGTTGCCGTGATTGCGGTTCATGAGTTCGGTGAAATGTTGCTGCGGCATGCCGGACCGTTCGGCATAAATCCGTGCGATTCGTTCGTCGGTTTTGTGCAGCATCCGGGAAGCTTCCCCGAGCGTGTCGGCATCTCCTTCGGAGTTGCAGGCCGCCCGGTGGATCAGATAGAGGCCGTTGGCGGACATTTCCCGTTTGCCCGGCGATGCAGCCTGGGCGATCAGCGTGGCGGCCGATGCGGTGTATCCGTAACAGCGCGTGGTGATTTCACAATCGAGGTTCCGCAATGTGTCGTGGATCAGCAGGGCGTCGTTCACATTCCCGCCCGTTGAGCGGATGTGTACGATCAGTTCCGAAGTCCGTACGGCCTGCAGCTTTTCGAGTTGTTGCCGGAAGCGGGCGTAGGTGGCGGCATTGGAATGTGTGCGGGGTGACGAATCCCGTTCCGGCGTGCCGATGATGCCTTCGATGTGTATCTCGACGGCTCGGCCTTGATGATTTTCGATAATGATGTTTCCTGTCATGGGTGGATGGACGGGGTGATTAGCAGAGGTTGATATCCTTGTAATAGTACATGCACTTGCGGATGTATTCGTAAGAGCAGGCGAATTTTTCGGAGGCCTTCCACATGGCATCCATCTTTTTGCATCCTGAACGGACCAAAGCGTTGACGTATTCGCGTACCGAAAGGGTTTTGCAACGGGAATAATCGATCACGCCGATCTCCGTCAGTTTGGCGATCATTTGCGGTAGCGGCAGTTCCGGATAGCGTTGCGCCAATTGGTCGGCAAGCTCTTTTTCGTAGGTTGTCATAAGGAGAAGTTTTAGAAATAGTGCTGAAAAGATCGGGCTCCGGCAGGAGAACCGTTAGAAAGATGAAAGTTCGACGATGCTTTTTACCGCCTGTTGTGCTTCGGTAATCTCCGACTCCAATACATATACCTTCAGGGTAGAAAGTTTGCGGTCGAAGAGTTCTTCGATTTCGTTGCGGGTGACGGGGGCGGTCGAAATGCCGGGAGCATCGGATGGATAGATGGACGAATCGTCCGTATTGGCCGAATTTCCAAGAGTTGTAGATGACGCGAGATTAACGGGGCGCATATTGGCATTGGCCTCAGGTATTTCCCATAGCGATTGGGAGAGCCGGACCTGAATTCCGGTTTGGGGATCGGCAGGAGCGATTGAAGGAATAGCAGGTATCGGAGAGAATGTAAAATTAAGTGGGGCTGAAGTTGTATGAGTTGCAGAGATTGTTGATCGTGGAGAGTTGGAAGCCGGCTCAGGATCGATTCCTGATGGTGAGGATTCCATGTTGGGCCCGGTATCAGGGATGTCGGACTCAAAGCCTGGTCTCAAGATATTGCCGGGTTCTTTTGCTGAATCCGGACCGGAAGTTTCGGCCGTTGGGGCCGAAATAGGGAAATCTACGGCCGGGACAACACGCTGTGCCTGCGGATCCGGCGGGGGAGCGGAATATTCGGTTTGCTCCTGCAACCACTCTTCGGGTAGCTGGATGTGATAGAGGGGGGATGACATACATTCAGATATTTGTGACGAATATACATTTGGTGGGACCTGTGTGTTGCGGCTGGTAATCGACAATCTCTTCGAGTCGGCAAAGGACGTTTTCCCCGTTTATCCTGAGTCTGAAAAGGGCCCGGAAGTCTTGGATCAGGCTGTGCGGCAGCATGAACGGTTCAACTTCCTCAGCGGTGAGATCCAGATAGGCCGTGATCCTCTTGCCGTTGTTGTACAGTTCGATGGTGCTGTCGTAATAGGTGTGGAGACCCGGTAAACCGTCCCGATCTTCGAAACAAAGTGTGAAAGGATCCGTCCCGGTATGGTGAAAGGCGATCTGTGGATATTCCGCCGTATAGAGCGGCCATCCCCAGTACTGACCCTCGGGAAGCGTTTTAATACCTGTATAACGGATAATTTTGGCAGGGAAATTCAGGTTTTCCGTGTCCGGAAATCCTCCCTGGCGGTCGCGGTCCCCTGCTTGCAGGAGCGTGGCGTCCGGGGCGTCGGGATAGGTGCCGGTTTGGTTCAGCGATGGGGTGAACAGGGGGTTGTAGTAGGTCTTTTCCCCTTCTTTGGCGAACCGGTTCAGGATCGGTGCGCTCCATCGTCCCAAAATCTCCTTGTTGGCCGAATCCCACCGCGCGATACTACCGTCTCCGGGTTGATAGCGCAGTGTGAATTGTTGCGGCAGGTCCGCGCCCAACTCAGCGACGGTCACCGGGCGACTCATATCTATTTTGTCGCTCCAGTCCATGATGCGAGCCGTGTAGAATTGTTCCCGGGGTTCGATGTAGATCGTTTTCGACAGCGTATCGGTATAAAAATGGAGATTGAACAATTGCTTCAGCGCGTTGACGAACTCGATTTGCCGGATTTCGTGTGCGGCGACTTCGGCGAACGTGACGGTAGTTCCTTCGCACGGGTGTGGATTGAATAGCGGTTTGAGGCTGATATCGTTCGACAGGGTTAATTTCATGCCAGGGTCGGCCCCGCCGAAATAGACCAGGTCGAAATAATGCGGTTGCGAGGGTAAGATCTCCCGGGCTCCGCTTTGTACCGTGACGGTAATGTCGATCTGTCCCGTTTCACTGACGTATCCGTCATAAAGGGCCCAATCGCCCTGATAAAGAGTATAGGAGCCGTCGGTGCCGAGCAGCCAGAGTCGCGGGTTTGTAATATTGGCGTTGAGTTGTGTCTGGATGTCGGTGGTGCGCGTGTCGAATGTTTTGAGCGTTTGGGTTTCGTAGTCAGCTGGTTGCAAGTTGTCCGGCTCGGCATTCTGATTGATGATCCGGTCGTACGTGAATTTGTAGCTGCTGCCGGAAACGTGGTCGAAAACGACCAGCAGGTAGCCCCAGTTATCTTTGTATTCGCTGCGGCGGTCCGGATAACGGTTTGTCACCTTGAATACCCGTTCGATATCGTCGTCCAGGCAGATGCGGTTGAAGCATTTGAGTTCCGTACGGTTTGCGATGAGATAATCCGATCGGTATTTGAGGTTGTATTCGAATCCGGCTGTAACCTTTTCGGGGGGACAGAATGCTGCGCGCGCGTCCGTTTTGCGGAACACGTTGTTGTGGTTATAGACCCCGGACAGCGTTTGTCCGTCCTGTACCTCTTCCGGGTCGGCGCTGTCCATCAGATTGCCTACCGAATTTAAAGGGGTGAGAGGATCTGCGTATACGTGGCCGAAGCGGTCGGCAACGGCAGAAACCGTTGCGAATCGTTTGGCGAGAAACCCCATCCGGTCGGTCAGCAGGCTCGTCTCCTTTTCCGGATAACGGCCGCTGATGTAGAGCGATCCGACAAAATCGGTTTCCATAAAATCGGATCGGATCGAGTAACCCGCTTGTGCGGCGATGCTTTCCATCAGCGTTCTGACATGCAGGAACGGGTGGTAGTCCCGGAAAGTCAGCATCCGTACTCCTTCCTGAATCGTCGGGGACGGCAGTGTGAAGCGGTCGCGTTGTACCGGGAAAAAACGAACCGGCTTATTCCGGCTCCAGCTTTGGTAAACGGTGGAGGCGCTGAGAGTCGTTTCGAAAGGAATGTCGATCTCTTTGAACATACGTTCGGCGGCCAACCGGACCCACTCTTTGCCTGCTCCTAGAATGTTGATTAGGTACCATGCCGAGCCGTCTGCGTCCTGTCCACAGCGCGAAATCATCGGCATTCCCTCTATGACCGTGCATCCGTCCGCTTCGATCCGTGCCGTGTGTGCCATCTGGTTGAACATTTCCGGCGAATGGATTTCGGCGGCATTGCCCAGGATGGAGTTGTTGCGTACCGTCATCGGGACGCGGATCGTTTTGCTGTAACCTGTCCGTCCGGTTTCCACTTGTGTGACAGAGGCGATCGAAAGCGAAATGGCGATCTGGCTTTCATATACGAGATCGATTTCCTGATTGTCGATAAAGCATCGGATCATCGGTAGCTGGGTTGGTATTGATATTGGCGTTAGTGTGGGTATTGCGGATGTATGTGTTGCGGATTTGCAAGCGGTTACAGGTGTGGATAGACGGTTCGCTCGCTTTTGACCAGTTCGATCTCCAATTGTAATAGATTGTCGGAAGAGGTGATGATCCGGTCGGTAACGATCTCCACCGGTTCGATCTGGTTGCCGTGGTCGATCCACACCCGGGGCGAGGCGATTATTTCACTGATCCAGGTCATTGTCTGCGCGGTTACGAAATCCGATATCAGACGCATTGCGGTTTCCCCCCGGGTGTGAATCGTTTTGTATCCTTTCTGTGTATAGATGCGGGTCTTGTCGACCTTAAAGGTGTCCGATACACTGCGGAGCATGGTGTAATAATCGATCTGTCCGAATGAATTCCACCAGCAGAGCCGGATATGGTCAGGGGAATCCGGGACCAGCCGGTATTTTTGCGAGAGCAGTTGATCGGTCTCGATCATCACCCCGATCTCCAGGGTTTCGTAATCGTTCAGCGAGCCTTTCCCCAAAGCCCGTAACTTCGTATCGAGATGCGGCATGTTGAGACAGATACTCGTCAGTCCGGCCGCCGTTGTGGATGCGATTGCCGTTAGCGTAGTATTGTGGTCCGGACCGGTGAGCCGGGCTTCGGCGCTCAGCGGGATGCCGTCATCTACCAATATCGTGAACTCGTCTTGTTGTGACGCACTGATCGGTATCGTATCGGGAGAGCCGGACAGTTTCGCGTAGCTGTCGAGTTGCTTGGTTCCCGCGCTCATGACGGTTGCCGCCCGGACATTACCAGAACGGAGCGTGAGGTTGATTATCCGTTTGTCGGGAAAAGCGAATGAAAAGGCGGCCGGACGTTGGGGTGTTACTTCGATTTGCCTGCGTCCGTATCCGGCCACGTTGACGCGGTAGAGCGTCGAGCCGCGGAAGCGCTTTTTGCCGATCACGGTCGTTTGATCGTTGGCCAGTATATCGAGTTCCAACAGCTCTTCGGCCGCGGCCGAAATCTGGAAAACGACCTCTCCGAAAGCGGGGGAATAGATGGGGGGATATTTGACGATTTGCATAGGAAAAAGTTCAGCGGAACGTAAATCGGTCAGGCGGCATATCAGTCTTCGAGCGGGCTGTCCGCGGGGCAGAAACGCATCCGCACTTCACATTCGATTTTGAGCGCAATTTCACCGTAATTGGTCAGGGTGTTTTCAGCCGGCGTGCAACCGATTTTCGCGATATCGAATATTTGTCTGCCTGCGTAGATGTTGTCGAGAATCCGTAAGGCTGCGATCTCCAGCTCCGCCCATTGCCGCTCCCGGCTTTCCGGTCGCGGTTTTTTGTCTAAATGCATCAGGTAGAGTGTCATTTGATAGGTCAGGTATCCGTCGCGGCGTCCCTCTACGGCGATGATCCGTACGGGGAGCAGCCATGCTGCCGGAAATTTGGCGATACCGTTGTTGATGCGGTAGGCAAAACCGGTATGAAAAGCATAGCCTTCGGTGATGGCCGCCTTTTCGATCGTGGCGGTCAGTGTTTCTCTGAGCATGGGAATAGGGGATAAGGTTGCAGGTGGAATATGTTTACCGCGAAACTCGTGCCTGCCGCTTGCATTTGGCATGGAGCAGTTGCATGAAAGGATAGAGAGGCATTTCGCGGGTTGTGGCGATTTCAGAGGGCAGGTATCCGGCCGCTTCGAACAGCATGTCGTTCCAGGTTGTCGGCAGCGTGCATTTCAGCTTCCGGCCCGGCTGTTTCGTTCCGGATGCAAGTCTGGATAACGTATAGCAGCAAGGAAACATTTGCTGCAAATAACGATGGGTTTGGTTCAGCAACCTGAAAAGATGCCGGATAACGGTCAAGGGAAGGCGTTGCATCGTTTCAGCCCTGTGCCGGGCTCGTTGCTCGTCGTAACGTTCTCCCGCGGGCCGGCAAAGGATGGCCGTGATCAGGGGTGCATAGTCCCATGCGCCGGCCAGATAGAGGTCCGTTGCTTCGCAGAACTCCCCCGCGGTTATCCGATACATGGGCATCGGCTCCCCGTTGATATCCCTGTCCGTTTCCGGATAGCGCAGCCATTCGCCATGCCAGTGGAATCTTGGTGGATGCGCCGTCTGTCCGGAGAGGATGTCCGTGTGATCGGCTTGATTTTGGTCAGTTGTATAGCCTGCCGGATTGCCGAGTTTATATAGGATCCTGCGTGCGAAAATCAGGCGCTCTTGCGGCTGGGTATGGCTGGCGATGTGGCGGGGAATGCGGCAAAGTTCAACCAACAAGGAGATTGTAACTTTATTCTTTTCCGGACAGTTATCGGAACGATCCGGATGGGATGTGTTCAATAATTGTGAACATCGGATCAGGCAGCGTGCCTGTTGCAGGTCGAGCTCCTGCCATGAAGCCGGCAGGGGGTAGCGCTGTTTGTTGATAACAATGTGGAGCATCTGTCGATAACCGGGGAAACTGTGCGGATAAGTTGTGTATATCGGGTTAATTCTCGCAGTATTGCGACAATACTTTCGTCAGTTCCTTGAGCTCTTTGCCGATGCTTACCACCCGGCTGCTCGACAGTTTGGCTGCATTGCGCGCCTGAGTCAATTCGTGAATCTTATCCGTGCTTCGTTGCAAAAGGATAAGGGATTGCCTGGTCAATCTGTTGATTTTAACTTCCTGGAATTTAATGTTTTCTGTAGATTTGGAAGTGGTTCGGCTTTGTGAGGATACACAGTCTGAAGTGGTCATATCGCTGAAGTTTAGGGATGTGTTTAGGAAATTTCCTGCCGTCGGAACCGATCGATATTTGTCGGCCCGGAATGCGTGAGAGAGAAAGAAAGATAATGTGATCTTTTGATAGGTGATAACCCGGTAAGTTGTTGTGGATAACCCGTCCGGCCAAAGACCGAGTGTCAGAAAGTAGACGGATAATGACGGATAGAAGTATGTACGAAAGTCAGTTTCCCGTGGAACAGTTTATCGTCTGATGGAACAAATATACAACACCGCCCCCCCTTTGTCAAGTGTTTGGACGAAAAAAACTGTAAAAAAGATAAATATTTTAACTTACTTTTCGTCTAATGAAAAGAGTTCGAGCTGTTTAAACGAATGGTTAAAAGAGAGGCGATGGTACGGTGAAAGACCGTGGCGCATGACAGCTTCCCGGTGTTCGCGGGTGGGATAACCTTTGTTTTGTTCCCACTTGTAGACCGGGTATTCGGCCGCGATCCGCATCATATATTCGTCGCGGTAGGTTTTGGCAAGTACCGAAGCTGCTGCGATCGGAGCGTAGGTGGCGTCTCCTTTGACGATGCACCGATAAGGAATGTCCAGGGAAGAGCGGAACCGGTTTCCGTCTATCAGCAGCAATTGGGGTTTCGTTCCGAGTTTCGTTACGGCGCGTGACATGGCGGCGAACGACGCGTTGAGGATATTAATCCGGTCGATTTCTTCGGGCATTACTATTTCTACTGCCCATGCGACTGCTTCCTGTTCGATGACTGTTCGGAGCAGGTTGCGGTTTTTCTCGCTCATTTTTTTCGAGTCGTTGAGCAGCGGATGGAACCATCCGGGGGGTAAAATGACGGCTGCGGCGGTCACGGGACCGGCCAAAGGGCCCCGTCCCGCTTCGTCGCAGCCGGCTTCGATCCATTCGTGTTGATAACACGCTTTAAGCATCCATCAGCCCTTTGTCTACAAAATATTTCTCGATTTTACCAGCCTCTTCGGTCTGGTTATATTTCTGGGCCAAAGTGTACAGCTCGTACAAAAGCGAAATGTTAGTCCGCAATTGTGTCTGTACCAATCCGGCCTGTTTGCCTTTGAACCGGAAGTAGTAGTCGATGTACTCTTCTAGTATTTTGGCATAGTCTTCCAACACAGCGGTTCCTTTTTCATCGGCCCCGGCCATGTAGTAAGCTTCGATCAACGGGATCGTCTGTACGTAAGAGTGACGAATCTGGTTGAACGGCATCTCTTCGATCGCGCGGTCGAGCACTTCGATCGCTTTGGTCGTATCTCCTTCCGCTACGAGTTGCTTGGCCAGACGTGCGAACAGGTTACGCGACTGCACGGCTCCGAAGTTGGTCTGTACGAAATAATCCGCATAAACTTTCGGATCCTTGATATTCGCATATTGGTATTTGTTCATCAATTGATCGTACAGGAATTCGGAATCGATACGGCCCGATTCCCAAGACGATTGCGGAACGGTTTTGATCGGAACCAAGCGGTACGAGAAACCGTCCAATTGCAGGTAGTCCCTGAGCCCCAATTCGTCGATGCCGCTCGGAGTGGTGAAGTAAAGCGGGCGCTTCCAGTCGAAATTCGACAACAGGTCGAGCAGCATCATTTCACCCCGGTCGATCGTGCTTTTTTTGATCGTGACGACGATGCTGTCTTCGATCAGGTCGGCATCTTCCGGCTTGACGATTCCGCTTTTCAACACATTCTCCTTATTGACCGGAACGATGAGTTGTTTGGCCGGCAGGAAATCGGCGTTTTTACCGCCGATCGACATTTTTGTGCGCGGGTCTTCGCTTTTGACGAAATCAATCGCTTCTTTGATCGGCACCGGTTTCTTCAACAGATCGTTGACGATCAGGAATTCGTTATTGTAGGTGTACTTGTTCCGCGGTAGTGTGAACGGCACAGGTTCCGAGTCGTTGCTTTTGAGCTTCATCTGGTCGATGTACCATTCGCCGCCCAAGTAGCTCATGTTCATCACACGGACATCCTTGCGGTAACCTTCCACCTCTTGTGCATACCACAAAGGGAAGGTGTCGTTATCGCCGAAGTTCATGATGATGGCATTCGGCAGCAGTCCGGTCAGGTAATTGAGTCCGAAATCGCGCGCAGTGTAACGTCCCGAACGGTCATGGTCGTCCCAGTTTTTGGCGCCTAAAATCACGGGTACCGTAGCGCAGATCGCCGTGGCGATCACTGCCGTGGCGACATTCTCTTTTTTGAACCACCGTTTGGTCGCCTGGAAAACCGACAAGACACCGAAACCGATCCAGATAGCAAATGCGTAGAACGATCCCGCATATACATAATCCCTTTCACGGGGTTCTGCGGGCGGCGAGTTCAGGTAGACGACGATCGCTACGCCTGTCATGATAAACATCGTCATCACGACGGTAAAGTTTTTGCCGTCGCGGTTCAGCTGGTAAACCAGTCCGATGATACCCAGTAGGAACGGTAAGAAATAATAGGTATTGCGCCCCTTGTTGGCTGCCTGTTCCGAGGGAATGTTATCCTGCGGGCCGACGAACAGCTGGTCGATCGCTTTGATCCCGCTGAGCCAGTTGCCGTCGGTAATCTCGCCCGTTGACTGGATGTCGCTCTGCCGTCCGACGAAGTTCCACAGAAAATAGCGCCAATACATGAAGTTGAGCTGGTAAGCGAAGAAAAACTTCAGGTTTTCGGCGAACGTGGGTACCGTGACCATTTCGTCGCGGAAAGGCACTTTTCGACCTTTGATTTCCTTGCCGTCGTTTACCCAGTTGTTATAAGCCGCGATATCCGACTCTTTGGACGAGTACATGCGCGGGAAGAAGAATTCGAATCCGGGGGCGTATTCATATCCCGATACGGTCGACCCTTTTTTGTATTCTTTGCCGTCGTCGCTGAGGTAGTAGGTATCTTTTTCTGTAACCGCGATCGCAGGCGAAGAGTAATAATTGCCCTTTACCAACGGGCGTGCCCCGTATTGGTCACGGTTCAGCAACCCGAGAAGTCCGTAAGGATTCGTCGGACCGTTGCTGTTCATCGGCGGGTTCACCGAGGAGCGTATAATGACTGAAGCATAGCTTCCGTATCCGATCAGGATTACCGTGACGCAGAGGATAATCGTATTGGCCAGGACCTTGCCTTTTTTGTGGGTGAGCCATATCCCCCAGCCCAGTATCGCCAGCAACGCAAAGGCATAGAATGTAATCCCGCTGTTCACCGGGAGGCCGAAGCCGTTGACGAAAATGCGGTCGACGAAAGCTCCGAGTTCAATGGTGCCGGGGATAATGATGTACAGCGCTGCGATCAGAATGGCTCCCGATACGGCCAGCGCTTTCACGATTCCCCATTTGGTGATTTGCGGATATTTCCTGAAATAGTAGATAAAGACGATCGCAGGGATGATCAGCAGGTTGAGCAGGTGTACGCCGATCGCGAGTCCCGTGAGGTAAGCGATCAGGATCAGCCAGCGGTTCGCATGCGGTTCGTCCGCGACATTTTCCCACTTGAGGATCGCCCAGAAGACGAGTGCCGTAAACATCGACGAGAGGGCATAGACTTCGCCTTCGACTGCGGAAAACCAGAAAGTGTCGGTAAACGTATAAGCGATCGAACCCACCAGGCCGGCTCCCATGATAGCTGTGATTTGCGGCAGGGTTAGTTCCTCTTCGCTTTTGTGGTATGAGCGGCGTGCCAGGTGCGTGATCGACCAAAAGAGAAACAGGATCGTTGCGGCGCTGGCGAGTGCGGACATCGAGTTGATCATCATGGCCACATGCGCCGGGCTGGGTGCAAAAATCGCGAACAGGCGCGAGATCATCATGAACAGGGGGGCTCCGGGAGGGTGCCCTACTTCTAGTTTGTACGAAGTGGCGATGAATTCGCTGCAATCCCAAAGGCTTGCGGTCGGTTCGATCGTCATCAGGTAGACCACGGCCGCAAAGGCGAACGTAGCCCATCCGGCGATCAGATTATACTTCTTAAACTGGTTCATCCGTATAAGGCTCTAAATTGCACTTGTTTTACTCGCAAAAGTAAGAAAATAACGGAATATCCGCTAAAAAAGTCTGAACATACTCGGAAAGTTTGTAATTTTACCCCGCTGAAAAACTGTGCATATGGACTCTAAATTTAGCATTTACAATACCCTTACCCGTAGCAAAGAGCAGTTCGTTCCGCTCAAAGCGCCTTTCGTAGGACTTTATGTCTGTGGGCCGACTGTCTACGGCGATCCGCATTTGGGACATGCCCGTCCGTCGATTACGTTTGATCTGTTGTTCCGGTACCTTCGCAGCCTCGGTTACAAAGTGCGCTATGTGCGCAACATTACCGACGTGGGGCATTTGGAGAGCGATGCCGACGAGGGAGAGGACAAGATCAGCAAGAAGGCGCGCCTTGAGCAGTTGGAGCCGATGGAGGTCGCACAATACTATACGGACCGCTACCACGATGCGATGCGTGCGCTCAATGTGCTTTCGCCGAGCATCGAGCCCCATGCTTCGGGACATATCATCGAGCAGATCGAGATGACCCGGGAGATTCTGAAAAACGGATTCGCTTATGAAAGTAACGGATCGGTCTATTTCGACGTGGAGGCATACAATCAAAAGCATCATTACGGTAAACTGTCGGGCCGCGTGCTGGATGACATGCTTTCGAATACCCGGGCGCTCGACGGTCAGGGAGATAAGCGCAATCCGTTCGATTTCGCATTGTGGAAGAAAGCTTCTCCGGAACACATCATGCGTTGGCCTTCCCCGTGGAGCGAAGGTTTTCCGGGTTGGCATATGGAGTGCTCGGCAATGAGTACGCGCTATTTGGGCGAAACGTTCGACATCCACGGCGGTGGCATGGACCTAATGTTCCCGCACCATGAGTGCGAAATCGCACAGAGCACGGCGGCATGCGGTCATGATGCGGCCCGTTATTGGATGCACAACAACATGGTTACGATCAACGGGCAGAAGATGGGTAAGTCGCTGGGCAATTTCATCACCCTTGAACAACTTACAACGGGTAATCATCCGTTGCTGCAACAGGCCTATACCCCGATGACGATCCGTTTTTTCATTCTGCAGGCACATTACCGCAGCACGCTCGATTTTTCGAACGAGGCACTACAGGCGGCTGAGAAAGGTTACGAGCGACTGATGAAGGCGATGAAGACCTTGTCCAAGCTGAAACCTTCACCCTCTTCCAGTGTCGATATTTCGGATATCGAGCCGCGTTGTCAAGCGGCGATGGATGACGACCTGAATTCACCGATCGTCATTTCCGTCCTGTTCGATGCGGTTCGGCTCATCAATCAAATTTATGACGGCCAGCAGACCATTTCGGCTACCGATCTCGATGAGTTGCGTCGGGTAATGCACCTTTATGTATTCGATATTCTCGGTTTGCGCGATGATTTGGCCGGGGACAACAACCGTTTGTTGGGGCAGTTGATCGATACGGTGCTCGATATCCGTATGCAGGCGAAGAATGCCAGGGATTGGGCCACATCCGACCGCATCCGGGATTCGCTCACATCTCTCGGCGTGAAGGTCAAGGACCGTAAGGACGGTACCGATTGGGAATTGGAGTAACCTTTTGTTACTCACCGTTTATCCCGTGAAATCTACCGATGACATTCAAAGGCCCTGTGCAGAAAATTATTTTTCTGCACAGGGCCTTTGAGTTGCATTATATTTACTAAATTTACCGAACAAACGGGAAACGATCATCCAGAATTTCTTACATCGCAAATCCCTAATCCGCTATGAAGAAGATAATAAGCCTGTTGTTCTTATGCATCGCATGTTCAGTTTCGATTTTAGCTGTAGAAAAGGAATTGACCGTCAGTACGCCTACCGGTGAGGTGTATGGAACCTTGTTGGTTCCCGAGAATGATCCGAAAAATATAGTGGTTCTACTGATTTGCGGTTCAGGACCGACGGACCGTGACGGCAACAATCCGCAGATGAAGAGCAATTCCATCCGGTATCTTGCCGAAGATTTATACGATCACGGTGTGCCCTCGCTGAGGTACGATAAGCGGGGCGTTGCCAAAAGCGCCAAGTCCGGCCCGGCAGAAAAAGATGTACGCCTCTCGACTTTTGTGGATGATGCAGGGCGATGGATCGATGTTTTGAGCCGGGACTATAAAAGCGTAATCGTCGTAGGTCATAGCGAAGGCGCGAAAATAGGCACTTTGGCGAGTATCGGTAATCCCAAGGTTTCGGGCCTGGTTTTATTGGCTGGCACCGGCAGGCCGACCGATGAGATTTTGAAAATGCAGGTCAGGCAAAATTCCCCGATGATTCTGGAGAGTGTTTCGGCAATTGTAGATACGCTTAAATTGGGTAAAACCGTAGAAAATGTACCGCAGATGCTGAATGCACTTTTCAGGCCTTCCGTACAACGGTTTTTAATCTCGGATTTTGCCGTAGATCCTGCTGCCGAGTTGCAAAAAATCGAATGCCCCGTCCTGATTATTCAGGGCGATAAGGATATTCAGGTGGGTGTCGGAGAGGCGAATTTGTTGCACGACGCCCGGCCCGCATCCAAATTGGTCGTGATTCAGGATATGAATCACGTTCTGAAGGAGTGTACGTCGACGGATATGGCTGTACAGATGGAGACGTACGTGAAACCGGATATCGGGATCAAATCTCAGGTTGCCCGGGAAATAGCCGATTTTCTCGATAAACTCTGAGTTATTCCCAAAAATCGGCTTTTGATGAAGGGGGGACCGGGCAGGGTTCAGATTTTGTGTCCCCGGATTCTTTTTGCCTGCCGGTGAACGACCAATCCTTCAAATCTCCGAGCTGTTTGTAGTTGGTCAGGTCTACTTGGATCGGTACCACTGAAATGTAACCGTGCTTGAGCGCCCATTCGTCCGTGTCTTCGGCTTCGGGTTCGGCATTGTTGAAGTAACCGATCAGCCAGTAGTAGTCTTTACCGCGCGGGTCCTGTCGTCGTTCAAACTCCTCGCGCCAGTAACCGCGGGTCTGGCGGCACGGACGGATGCCCTTGATTTGATCCGCGGGCAAATTGGGAAAATTGATGTTGAGGCAGAATGGACACTCCGGGTTTTTATGCAACACGGTCTCTACGAGCTGCGGGATGTAGCCGTTTACAGTGGTGAAATCGGCGTCCGGCGAGTGGTCGAGCAGTGACAGGCCGATCGACGGAATGTTGTAGAAACTCGCTTCGATCGCTGCCGCCATTGTTCCCGAATACAGTACGTTGACAGCCGAATTTGAACCGTGGTTTATGCCTGAGAGAATCAGTGCGGGCATCTCTTTGTTCAGCAGCAGCGAATCGAAAGCGATCTTCACGCAATCTACAGGCGTACCGCTGCAGGCATAGATTTCTACACCTTCTTCCTCTTCCACTTTGGTCAGGTAGAGCGGGCGGGTCATCGTGATGGCGTGCGACATGCCGCTTTGTCCGTTTTCGGGAGCCACTGCGATGATGCGGCCCAGGGGGCGCACCGTGTCGATCAGGTTGCGGAAGCCTTTTGCGTTTACACCGTCGTCGTTGGTGAGAAATATCAGGGGTTTTGTCATAAAGTCATTTCAAATGTGAACACAAAGATAGCAAAAACGATGCGATTTCGGGTCCGGAACGGGACGGATTTACCGGTTTGTGTGCAAAAAGAGTTGTTTTTTAAAAGGAAAGCACTACCTTTGCACTCCTAAAGTGCAGGAATCTCTTATGAGGACGCAGGAGCCCGTAATATTCCCACTCATAATTAACAAACAAAGCAATGGACAATTTAATCAAAATCGCCGAGGCCTCGATGTGGGCCGAGAAGGAGGTTCCTTCGTTCAAGAGCGGGGATACCATCACGGTAACCTACAAGATTGTCGAGGGTAACAAAGAGCGTCTCCAGAGTTTCCGCGGTACCGTGATTCAAATTAAGGGCCGTGGGGTGACCAAAATGTTTACCATCCGCAAAATTTCCGATGGAATCGGTGTAGAGCGTATTTTCCCGCTTTACTCGCCGCACATCGACAGCATCGAGGTGAACAAGCATGGTGTCGTTCGCCGTGCACGCATCTACTACCTGCGTGGTCTGACCGGTAAGAAAGCCCGTATCAAGGAGAAGAAGATGACTTCGGCAAAATAAGCCTTTATCTACGACCGGCACAATCTAATGCGCCCAGAACGGAGCAGACAAGATAAAATTTCCGGGAGTAATCATAATAATAAAGCCGACCCACAGGGTCGGCTTTATTATTTGTATGAAACTCGTGGTCACCTTATTTCGATGCAGCGCAGCAATACCGGCCCGATCAGCCCCGAAGGTTGCAACGGCTCCTCTTTGTTCCAACCTTTCCAGGGCGAAAAAGTGTAGGTGCCCTGGCCGGAGTTGGGCTTGTCGGCCAATACCCAATCGGGCCAGCCGTCCGTTTCTGGAATAGTGGCGGTATTGCGGGCGTCGCCGATCAGCCGGTTGACCCACAGGTTTGTGACGGCAATTTCGATACGGTTTGTGCCCGGTTGCAGAAAGTCGCTTATTTCCAATTGGAATGGAGACGCCCACAGCAATCCCGCTTTGTGTCCGTTGATCTTCACTTCGGCCAGGTTACGTACCGTCCCCAAATCGAGGACGACGCGGCGCTGCGGTTTGTTCCATCCTTTGGGCAGCAAGAATGTACGCGAATAGGTTGCTGTGCCGGAAAAATAACGCACTCCCTCTTCCGGGCTTTCACTCAGCGATGCGAGCGTATTGAGCCGTATCGAATCGGGCGCGCCCAGATCGGCAGGGAAGTTTACTTGCCAATTATCGCTCAGATCGACCGGTGCCGGAACATCCCGCACGGTTTCTGTTTGTGTTTTACCGTTTGTCAAGTTAAGCGTGGCGGTTGCCGGTTCCCGGAAAAACAGTCGTACCCGGTCGTTTTCCACTCGGGCGGAAACTGTCGGGGCTTCTTCATCCGCAGGTGCGGCAATGGTCATATCCAGTACGTGTGGCGCAACCTTTTTATTCGGAACGAATACTACAAAAAGTGACTCATACGGTTGTAGGGTAATCGGCACCACGGTACCTGCCGTTTCTTTGCGCCAGACAGCAGCCGGTATTGTTGTGCCATCCTGTGCATTCCAGTATTCGGGGGATTTGTCTTCCGAGACCCGGAATTTTCCGTTGAAATGAATCGTGCGCGTGCTGTCGTTGTAAAGGAAATAGATGTCGGTGTCTCCTACGCAGCGGTGGATACCGTAAACTTTTTCGGGCAGTTCCGTATCGGGTTGGATATTCAGTGTTTTCAGGATGGTTACCGGATCGTTCGAACGGATGATCCGCCCTTTCCCGACACTCTGGATCAGGCCTGTATCGGAGTCTCCCCAGATTTTCCGGACCATCTCCGCATATTCCGTATCGTTGTCCGACAGAGAAGGAGATCCCAGTGGAGGCAGTCCGGCTACGGCCGCTCCGTCTTGGAGCAGTTGGTAGATTTTGTTGAGAGTAGGCAGTGTCAGGTAGCGATCGGGACCCAGCGATAAGACGGCATAGGTTGCGCCCGAGGGTGCCGTTATCCGGCCGTTTTTGACCTGCACCAGCTCCCGGAGATCGTCGACACAACAGAAATCGTAGTTGTATCCGGCAGTCAGCAATTGCAGGTCGGTGGGGTAGTTATTCGGGGCCGATTCGCCCGACAGCACCAGCAGGTCCGCTACCGGCGTGCCCTGCTGAAGCAGGAATTGCGACCGGTTGATGTAATCGACCCAACCGTTTCCGTAAGGCCACCAGGTGTTTGCACGGGAGAGGTGCGATCCGTGTTGGGCGAGCGTCCATCCCGGGCGTACATTCAGGTAGGGTTGGTGTACGTAGGAGTGCATTACCAGTTGGGTGATGCCGTGGATCCATGCCCGGTCCCCGTAAATTTTGAGTTGTGCCGGATCCTGCTGCCAGCGTCCTTCTACCGGACCTGCGGTAAAGGATTCGGCCCCGACGCGTGCTTTGCCGTGGAAATGGGCGGCCGAGCCGGGCATTCTCGAGATGGATGTCCCGCTGCCCACCCAAAACTCCCCGGTCGGGATGTCCGCATTGCGTGCGCACCGCAGGTAATCGAACGGCCCGAAATAGGATTCGGTGATGGACAACAATCCGTTGCGATGACACAATTCAGTGAAATAGTCGTAATAGTTTTCAGCGAATAATTCAGAAATCGTACGCTGAAAGTCGAATAGGAACCGGGCGCTCTGTTGCGGCGTTCCTACGACGAAGCCGATTACGGCCGGAAGGTAAGGTTTCAGGTCGTATCCTCTCCGTTTGAGGAATTCTTCGTCGAAACCTTCCGTCCAATTTTGGCCGCCGGCCTCGTAACTGTCGATAATGGCGTATTTCAGTGCTCCGGTAGGTTTCAGTTGCGCCTCGATGCGGGCCATCATGCCGGGCCAGTGGGCATCGAGTCCGCGGCGGTTCAATTTGTCACACTCCAGTCCGGTGTAGTGCGACGGACCGTTCGTCTTACCTGTGGTGGTGTGCCCGATGCGCAGGATCGTCCATTTGCCTTGCGGCAAAGTACAGTCGAGCGTTCCGTCGGGGGCGAGGTCCGCAGTCAGGTTGATGACCCGGACCGGGTCGATACCCGGCGAGGTGTAAGCCGGATCGAAAGGTTTGTAGGAGTAGCTGTCTTCCATCGTCGAATTGCGGGTGTCGACGTCGTTGACCATCGGCGAGGCCAGCAACCGTATCTCGTTGAGTTGCACGTTGGCCGGTTTCATCCAGTAGCGATAAGGACGGTAGTTGAACGTCACCCGGAAAAAACGGGCGTTGCGTGCGCCGTCGTTCAGCGGAATGCATTTGGGCAGCCGCATATCGGTGCGGATGCGGTAATCGAAATTCCCGACTTCGCGAAAATGTTTGCCGTCGGCCGATGCTTCGATCGTTCCTTTCACGAAGAGATGTACTTCGCCGAAACTCAGTTCGATGAATTGAGGCGAATAGGGCGTGTCGTAGCTAAGTGTCACTACGGCGCTCGACCCCTCTTTGGCGATCGGCAGCCGGATGAAAGAGGTGTAGTCCCCATCTGTGATGTTGCTGAGGCTGTCTTCTTTGAAATCGGCTTTGAGTTGAGGTATGTCGTGCCGGTTTACATCGGGGAAGGCCAGTACGGCGATGTCGCGGTAATAGCCGTGTCGGGTTTCGGGCTGAGGCAATACGATTTTTTGGCGTTTGCCGCCGGAGGCATGGCTTTCCGATGAGACGATCATCTGCATCGACTCTTCGGGCCGGATCCACGGACCGCCTGATAGTGACCAGCCCGGACAGTTGTGTACACCCAGTGTCAGCCCGAGCCGTGAGGCTTCCTTGCCGGCGTATTGCACGAGGTCGAGCCATTCGGGACTCAGGATTTCAGGATAATCTCCGGGAGGACACGGACTGGATGAAGTGGCGAAGATGTGTGCTCCGCTGTATCCGATCTGTTTCATGGCTTCGAGGTCGGCTTGGATACCCTCTTTGGTGACGAACAGGCTCGTCCAATGCCACCAGGTTTGGGCTTTCCCCGCTTGCGGAGGATCCGTAAAGCCGTTTCGTAGCGATGGGGATGACGGTGCGGCCGGGCTGCAGACGGCCCAACTGAGCATCACGCATAACAGCCCGATCTTTTTCACGGGCTGCAAATTTCGGGAGAGTTTGCACATACAGTTTTAGATTAACGAAGTATAAAGATAGGGATAAATTCCGGTTTTACGGAATCCTGCTATATCCGGAGGAATACAGGTGACAAGCGGTTGCCGCGCTTTGCTCCCGATAACAAATACCCTGTCCTGCAACAAAAAGACGAGGTTTGGGTAAACAGGGATAGTTTGTTATCTTTGACTGAGAAATAACGGTCGCGGTATGGTTATTAAAATATTGCTTATCATTTCGATCATCCTGCAGTTGGGTGCGGCTTCGGTGGCCATCGGGATGATCCAAAAGACTAAGTATAACCTCTCTTGGATGCTCTTTACGGTGGCTCTGACAGGGCTGGCCTGCCTGCGTTTCGGCGAGTACGTCCAGATGACGCATATGGAAGAGCTGCATCTGCCGCAGGAATTTTTCGTTTGGTTGGGTATCATTACCTCGCTCTGTTTCGCCGGAGGTATCCTGATTGTTAACAAAATCTTCAATTACATTGCCCGCACCGAGAGCCAGCGCCGCATTTCCGAGCGCCGGATCCTCAATACCGTATTGCGTACCGAGGAAAAAGAGCGGCAGCGCTTTTCGAAGGACTTGCACGACGGTTTGGGACCGTTGCTTTCGTCGGCCAAAATGTCCGTTTCGGCGTTGAATTCGGCGGATATGAGCGAGCAGAATAAGGAGATTATCCGCAATGTTAACTACGTCGTGGATGAGGCGATCCGCAGCCTCCGCGAGATCTCCGCAAACCTGAGTCCTCATGTGCTGAATGACTTCGGTCTGTCTCGGGCCATTTCGAACTTTATCAATAAATTGCCGCGCGGCGAAATGCGGATAGTGTTTGAAACAAACCTTAAAAACGAGCGGTTCGATACCGATATTGAGGTGATCCTTTACAGGGTGGTATGCGAATTGATCAATAATAGCTTGAAGCATTCCGGGGCCGCCCGGGTGGATTTGTCGTTGCATTATCAGCAGGGACAGATTCGGATTCGGTATAAAGACAATGGCTGCGGATTTGATCCTGACAAGGTCGGGCAAAAAGGTATGGGCATCTCGAATATCTTTTCGAGGATCAGTTCGTTGAAGGGGGAAGTTTCAATCGACAGCTCTCCGGGAGCCGGTATGCGGGCGGCTGTTGACATTCATATTTGATCGGATTAGGAGAGGAACTATTATTTATGGCAAAAGAATGTAAAATAGTGGTTGTCGACGACCATACGCTGTTCCGCAACGGACTTCGGACGCTTTTGGACGGCATCGAAGGTTTTTCGGTGATCGGGGAAGCGTCCAACGGTGTGGAATTGTTGGAATTATTACCCGGCATAGAACCCGACGTGATTTTGCTTGATATCGAAATGCCAAAAATGAACGGTATCGTAACGGCGGAGGAGGCGTTGAAGCGTTATCCAGATCTGAAAATCATCACACTTTCGATGTATGGTGACGAGGATTATTATTTCAAAATGGTTTCGCTCGGCGTGAAAGGGTTCATCCTGAAAAATTCCGAGATCAAGGAGGTTGCTGCGGCTATTGAAACCGTTGTGGGCGGCGGTAGCTATTTTTCACAGGAACTGCTGTTCAATTTGGTGAGCAATCTCAAGTCTACTCCCTCGTCGGTTCCGGAAGACAGTCCAGAGGAGCTTTCGCAACGGGAATCCGAAATTTTGTTGCACATCTGCCGGGGTGAATCGAACAGTGAAATCGCCGATTCGCTGTTTATCTCCAAACGTACGGTCGATAAGCACCGTTCCAACATCCTCGCTAAAACCGGCTGCAAAAATACGGCTAACCTGGTCGTTTATGCGATCAAGAACAATCTGGTCGAGATCTGACCCTGGAGAATAGCTGCAAGTACATTTCTGCCACTGGGAACATTGCAACAGTAACATCGTTCGGAATCATATCATAATAAAAGGCGGACCGTTAGGTTCGCCTTTGTTTGACCAGAGTTGATTGTTCGGTTCCCCGGATCAAAACCGTACGCCCATCGTTAGCGTTACGGTATGCCTGTTTTGCTGATAGTCTATAGTGCCGGATTGGATCGGGAACTGCATGCCCGCTTCGTTGTAATAGAAAATATCGTCGCCGAGGTATTTGTAGTCGGTGTAAATATAGGTCAGATCGAGATACGCATGACCGAAACGGTACCCCAGGCCGGCCGAATAATTCTGGTACGATTTGATCGTCGGATAGTTCGCAGAAGTGGAATACACATTCGTTTTGGTGCAATCTCCATACGAGGCGTACCCGGCGCGGAGATAAAAGTTCTGCAACGGGGTCAGCTCCAAGCCGGCGCGGAAGTTGTTAGCAGCCTTATACATATCTCCGATCATGTTTTTCGTGTCTTCTTCCACGTTCCAGTAACCCGTGTTTCTTAGTCGCATGCCGTTGTACCACACCCGTTCGTAATCGACGCTGATCAGGCCGACTTTAGGCAAGGTGTAGGAGATGCCGGTCAACAACCGGGTCGGGGTATTGATGTTGTAATTGTTGATCGCGAACGGCGAATCGATCAGCCCCTGCGGAGAGGTGCCCTTGTAATCGGCACCCAGCAGCTCGATATACTCTTCTTCCATACTGATGAATGTCGGAGTGTGAACCGCCACGCCGATACGCAGGTTCGGCACCGGCCGTACGATCGCGCCGAACTTGAAGTTTACGCCTGTTCCGCTCAGTCTCTGCCGCTGCACGTAGTTCATACGTTGCAGGTTGTATTCGTTGTTGTTGTAGGTTTCCGTGTAATTGTTCTCGCTGCGCAGGTAGACGTCCTGCACGCCGATGGTCAAACCCACGTAAAGGATATTGTTGAAATTGAATCCCCCGGAGAAATCATACTCACCGATACTTCCGGTCGTGATCCGGCGCATGGCCGGGTTGACCGTAGCGGTTTCCGACAGTGCGCCTTTACGGTCCGGGTACTGGGCCGAAGGGCCGAACGGGGAATACTGTTTGTCGTTGATCGGTTCGAGTAAATGGGCCTGGTAAGCGAGGCCGCCGCCCCACTGGTCGATGCGCAAACTTTGGCGGAACGGCCGGTAGGGGTCGTCCGTATTGAAAATGCTTACCGGAACCCCGTTCATTCGTTCTGCGAAAATCTCCGTGATCGAACTGCCGATACCCTGGTTATAGGCGAACGAAGTATTGTTGAAATCCGCAAGTTTTGAATATCCGATGCCGAAGGTCATACTCGTCAGAGCTCCGCTGCCCTGATAGAGGTTGAATGCGGCGGCCAGGTTGCCTACCGAAAACTGGGTTTTCGAATCGCTGGCGCTGAATCCTCCGTAGTTACTCTTCATGGTTGAGGAGGTGACTGACGGCGAGAACCCGACATCGGAACTCTGGTACATGCCCAAGCCCGCCGGGTTGATCGTCATCGAAGCCAGATCGGCGCCGAGTGAAGTGAATGCTCCGCCCAATGCTGCGCTTCGCGCCGTGCCGAACGAATAGTTGTACTGCGACAACTTCAGCATCGCTTCCGGACTCGGAGTCTGAGCCATAGCGGAGGCCGATACCAAAGCGGCTCCGGCCGTTAGTGCAAATATTTTGAAGGTTCTCATAATATCCAATACGTTAGTGCATGTAATTCGTTGGTCATGTGAGGTTACAATACGATTTCAGGTGCAGGTCGCTTAAGCATGTTTAACGTCGGTAACTTCCTCCGCCACCGGAATATCCACCGCCTCCGCCACCGCCGGAAACGCCTCCGCCACCACCGGCACTGCCACTGGAGAAACCTCCTCCGCTCGGCATACTGCCGCTCGAATAACTGCCGCGGTTGCTGTTATTGTAGGAATTGTTATATGAGTTGCTGTTACTTCTGCGGTAGGTGCCACTATTACTGTTGTTGTAAGATGGAGAAACCGTTACGCCGCCCGTTGTGGTACCCGACGATCCTCTGCGGTAGGAAGTTCCTCCGCTGGTTGTCGGATTCGAGCCCGAAGGACGATAGCTCGGGGAAGAGGTCGTGGAGCTTCCGCCGCGCCGGTAGCTTCCGCCGCCGTAACCTGCACCGGAGCCGGTGTTCGGATAATATCCGGTCGAAGGGCTGTAACTGCTGTTACCCGGTTTGCCGTACACGACGTTCCGCGGAGTGTGGTAGTGGCCGCCGCCACCCCAGTAAGGCGGGTAGTAACCCGGACCACCCCAGCCCCAATAGTTGTTCCATCCCCAGTAATTGTTCCAACCCCAGTTCCATCCCCACGAGGGACCGTAGTAGGGTGGATAATACCAACTGTAATAAGGATTTCCCCATCTCCAGTTCCAGTTGTTCCAGCCCCAATAGGGCGATCCCCATCCCCAACCGAGATTGAAGTTGAGGTTGACCGAGCTGGTCGATCCCCATGTGCCGAAGAGCGACGAGATATATTTGGGTTCGACCCATACTTCGTCGCCCATGACCATAACGTTGTAGACCGCCGGGTCATAAGCCGATGCGTAGTTTATCGCCTTGATCTGCGTATTATCCGGTACCGTACTGTTTACTTTGTAGGATGAAGAGGAGAAGCCTTTGAGTCTCCGTTCGTAAGAATCCTGGTAATTATCCGAGAGTACGCTTTGATAGGAAGTGGACTCAGAACCACTTCTCTGGGCCTGATTCACTTGGTATGCCGCTTTTGCGGCCTCCTCCTGACGGCGCAGTTCCGCTTCGCGAGCGGCCAGCGCTCGTTCCCGGCGTTGCAGGTCGGAATTGGCGATAGCCCTTGTATCGTGAGTCGAATACAGGTCGTCAGAGGAAGAAGAGGATGAAAACAGAGCCGCACTGCATCCGGACAAGGCCATGACCGCTGCGATCATTCCCCCCATTGCCCATATGGATTTGTTGGTTTTCATGGTTGTAGGTTTTGCCTGTTTCTACTTTATATATATAACGAAAATCGTACCGGAAAAGTTATCCGATTCTGAGCCTAAATTACTATTGTCGTTCCGTTATGGCGTTTTAGTGTTTTATTCAAGATGATTATTCGGTTTGCGGCGTTGCACGGCCAAAGCGTTGCAGTTCTTTCGGAACGAATAAAAACGCATACTCCATACTAAGCCAAAGGTATTCAATTTTTACGAATTTGCGAAAAATACAGTACCTTTGCGTTTATTCTTCGGGATTGATTATTATTAAACGAAACAGAACGAAATAAAATTATGGCAAAAGAGCTGAAAGAGTTGACCTCTCGGGAAGAGAACTACTCGCAGTGGTATAACGATTTGGTGGTAAAAGCGGGTCTGGCCGAAGGGTCTGCCGTCCGGGGGTGCATGGTGATCAAACCTTACGGTTACGCGATTTGGGAGAAGATGCAACGCCAACTGGACACGATGTTCAAGGAGACCGGCCATGAAAATGCCTATTTCCCGTTGTTTATCCCCAAGTCCTTTTTCAGTAAGGAGGCCCACCATGTGGAGGGCTTTGCCAAAGAGTGCGCGGTAGTGACGCATTATCGCCTGAAGAATGATCCGGACGGCAAAGGCGTCGTGGTCGATCCCGATGCGAAACTGGAAGAGGAGCTGATCGTGCGCCCGACTTCCGAAACGATTATCTGGAATACCTATAAAAATTGGATACAATCTTACCGCGACCTGCCGATTCTGTGTAACCAGTGGGCCAATGTCGTGCGCTGGGAAATGCGTACGCGCCTGTTCTTGCGTACGGCCGAATTCCTGTGGCAAGAGGGGCATACCGCGCATGAAACGCGTGAGGAGGCGATCGCCGAAGCCCAAAAGATGATTCGTGTCTATGCCGATTTTGCCGAACAGTGGCTGGCCGTTCCCGTCATTGTCGGGCACAAGAGCGACAGCGAACGTTTCGCGGGAGCCGAGGATACCCTGACGATCGAGGCGTTGATGCAGGACGGCAAAGCTTTGCAGAGCGGTACATCGCATTTCCTAGGACAGAACTTCGCCAAAGCGTTCGATGTACAGTTCACGAACCGGGAAGGTAAACTGGATTACGTTTGGGCGACTTCCTGGGGCGTATCGACCCGCCTGATGGGTGCGTTGATTATGGCTCACTCCGATAACAATGGTCTGGTGCTGCCGCCGAAGCTGGCGCCCATCCAAGTGGTGATGATTCCGATCTATAAGGGTGCGGAGGAACTGGCGAAGATTACAGCACGGCTCGATGAGATCGCTGCCGGTCTGAAGGCGAAAGGGATCAGTGTGAAGATCGATGCGCGGGATAATGTTCGCAGCGGCTTTAAGTTCGCCGAATATGAACTCAAGGGGGTTCCGGTCCGTTTGGCTATGGGGCCCCGTGATCTGGCAGGAGATACCATTGAGATCGTCCGCCGCGATACGCTTGCGAAAGAGACCGTTTCTCAGGAGGGTATCGTCGATAGGATTGAGAAATTACTGGTCGATATTCAGGACGGGATCTACAACAAGGCATTGAAATTCCGTGAAGAAATGACCACCCGTGTGGATACTTACGATGAATTCAAGCGCGTGCTCGACGAGAAGGGTGGCTTTATCCTTGCCCATTGGGACGGCACCCCTGAAACCGAGGAACAAATCAAGGCCGAAACCAAGGCAACGATCCGTTGTATTCCTGTCGATGCTCCCGAAGAGGACGGCGTCTGCATCATCAGCGGTAAGCCTTCGAAACGTCGGGTGCTTTTTGCACGGTCGTATTGATTTGTGAAGGTTGAGTTGAAGCGACAGTTTTTTAGATGGAATAGAGCGGTCCGGCATTGCAATGCCGGACCGCTCTTCCTTCCAGTATGGTTTTCTATGTGGTTCCCCTGTTCTCTCAGGTTATAGTTTTTTCGAATTGTTTGGAGAGGATAGATGTGGGGATGGAGGTAAGGTGGCAGGTCTGAGAAAAACGTTCTTGTCACCGGTATCACCGGATTCTGACCGGTGGAGCCAGCGGGGTGAATCCCTCTTCTGCCGCGGCTTTTGCGTGTGAAGTCAGTACGGCCGGCGTGTTGAAACGGTCGTAATCTTTGTCGATGAACTCCTGCATGGAAAAGCTCGTTCCGGCGATCTCCACAATACGCTTAACGATCGCTACCCGGCTCGGCGCATTGAAATAGAGTCGGTTGTCATTCATGCAACTGATCGGTTCGGGGCGCCACACTCCCTCTGCGAACAAGGCGCCGCCTTCGATGGTCGATACGGTGTTGTAGTCGCTCTGGTATTGGGGAAGGGTGAAAATAAAATTCCACGGACATTTGCTGTGCAGTGGAGTCAGCGAGACATTCTGGTCGTAGCCCCGGTCCTGCCATTCGATGATCTCCAGCAGGGCGTCGGGATCGTTGTTGATATTCCCCGAATTGCTGTTGTAGTATTCGTCGGCCAATCGTCCGAACCCGTGGCCGCCCGCTTCATGTACCACGACATTCCCGAACCGGGTGAGTTGGCTGGTCCCGCTGCTTAGTGCGATATAGGCGATCGAACGCCCGTCGCTGTACGAGTAAGTCGTGCCGGCGTATTGCACGTAATTCGAAATCACGATTACAACCGTTTGCTTCAGTTCGGTGGCGGTTATTCCCCGTGCTTTCTTCGCGTAGTCGAACACTTTGTCGTCTTTGCCCGACATTCCCGTGCTGCTGCCGCCGTCCAGCGTTACGCCGAATATCGTGTTTGTCTTCGTGCTGGCGTTTTTGAGGGTCGCTCCCCGTTCTTCGGAATAGGCCGTTACCGTCTGTACCCTGAAATAGGCACTGTAAGTTTTGAAAGGTTCGACGCTGAATAATGCGTCGATCGCCCGGTTGGCTGCCTGGTCGAATGCACCTCCGGTGGCGTAATCCTCTTCGAGAAATCCGTCCCCGGTAATGACGATGTTGACGGGTTTTAGTCCCGAAGTGCATTCTTTTGCGATACGAACGGTTCCGTCGGTATCCGGGTCCACTGCCGGGTCTTTCCCGCAGGATGTTGCTAGGATTATCAGCCCGAGCAGGGGTGTGACAGACTTCAGTAAGCAAAAGGAGCGGTAAAGGTGTCTCATTTTGTATTTGTTAGTTGTTCGTCTCGTTTCATTACTATTTCGCCCAGGTCACGGTTGAACCGTTCGTAGGTCTGCGGGTCGATCGTTCCCGGATAGGTCATGATGACCAACCGGGCGTTTTGATGTTCTGTCTCAATGTCGCGGTAACGGTGCAGCGGGTGGATGTAGGGATTGACGACAAAGCCGAGTCGTTGATAAAACCGCAGCCGCCGGGTTGAAATTTCATCCACTACTTCGTCGATTTCGAGGATAATCGTTTTGCCGGCGGTTTTTTGCAGGGCTTTGAGAATGCGACTGCCCCAGCCGCCTCCCCGCAGGTCGGAATTGATCGCGTAATGTTCGATGTAGAGATAGTCGTCGAAATCCCAATAACCGATAAATCCTACCAGTGTTTCACCATCCAGATATACGTCGAGGTGGAACCGGTCGGCTTTGAACGCGGTGATCTGGTGGTCCAAGGTACGCTGCTCGCACAAGGGAAAACTGTTTTGGTATAAATGCCATACCTCGCCGAAGCGCGGATGGTGAATATCGGAGATCCGGATGATTTGCATGATACGATAATAGTTGCACTCCCGACAAAGATAAGAAATTTATTTACTCATCTTCGGGCTCGTGCAACTCCCGTTCCAGAAGATCGCGCCAGGCATCGTCCGTGTGTTTTACGAAAGGATTGTTATCTTTACTGCGTAAAAAACCAATGATGAAACTCTTTTCCTGTTTTTACCCGGTGGTGTTTGTCGCAGCCGTCCTGTGGACCGGCTGTGCAGCGCAAAAACACCATACGGAGGTCGTAATCGTTTCCACGAACGACATCCATGCCGCCATCGACCGCATGCCTGCTTTGGCTACATTGGTCGAGCGTACCCGTGCGGTTAACCCGAACGTTTTGGTGCTCGATGCGGGTGATAAATGGACGGGCAACCCGTACGTCGATTTGAATAAGGAGGTCGGTTTGCCGATCGTCGCTTTGCTGGATTCCATCGGTTACGATCTTTCCACGGTCGGCAACCATGGCTTCGATCACGGTGTGGCGTTGTTGGGGGAGCGTATCCGTCATGCCAGGTTCGAGACTGTATTGGCGAATGTGATCTCCGATACGGCTTGCTTCCCGGCATTGCCGGCTTATAGTTTTCGGACGGTCGACGGGGTGAAACTCGGTTTTCTCGGGTTGCTCGACACGTCGCGGGGAGGGTATCCCGATGGGCGACTGGAGAATTTCAGCGGAGTAGGATTTTCCGACCCACTGCGCACTGCATTACGTTATAGAAATCTCAAGGATAGCTGCGACCTGCTGGTCGGCTTGACTCATTTGGGAGTCGATCTGGATTCGACCCTGGCCGAACAGATGCCGCAGCTGAGGCTGATTGTAGGGGGGCATTCGCATACTGTGCTCGCTGGCGGGGGCAAGTCCGTTAACGGAGTGCTGATTACACAAACCGGCAAGGGTTTGCAATATGCCGGGATTACCCAGTTGAAATTCCGCAACCGCCGCCTGATCGGAATCGAGAACCATCTGGTTCCGCTCGATACGATTTCGCCCGACCCGAAGATTGCGGCTTTGGTCAGGCAGTATGAGCAGGCTCCCGAACTCCTCCGCCGGGTCGGTGAAACGACAGTGCCGATGGATAAAGTCGCTTTGCTGAATTTGCAGGTCGATGCGATTCTCGCCCGGACCCAAACCGATTTCGCTTTTTACAATTGGAACGGGATGCGGATCGATACCCATGCTGCAGCTCCCTTTACAGTCGCCGATGTTTTTGCTATGGAGCCCTTCGGCAGCGTGTTATACCAGTTGCCGATGAGATTGTCCGATTTGCGGGAATTGATCCTGAATAAGTTCAATTATAACGGTAAGGAAGGGCATACGGTCGATATTTACCCTGCCGGAGGCACGTACACCATCGTTACGAATGCCGAGAAACAGGGTGTGGATGTGCTGTTTTTCGATCGCGACGGGCGGCAATTGACGGACGAAACCCGCGTATTTCAGGTGACGCTTCCGGATTATCTGCATTCGACCTATGTGTTTCCGCTGCGGGGCAGCGGCCGTGCGTTGGATTTGAAAGTGACCGATTTGCTGATGGATTACCTTTCCGGTCACCGTCCGCTTCCGGTCGATACCGCTATGCGGGTCAGTATCCGGCCGGTTCAGTAGCGTGACGCCGGATTGATATAGTCGGCGGCGTTGTTCCGGTCGACGAGCGGCATCTCTGTGATATACTCCTTTTGAGCGGGCTGTGTTCCCTGTATAGTCAGGGTATTTGCAATATCCACGCATTGCTCGATGCTCTCCGGGGAGTAAACGGTGGTCGCCAGATTGAGGCCAGCCGTCGTGTGAATTAAAAGCAGGAAAGTTTGCGAGCCGCCGCAACCGACCACAGTTTTCACGGTCGTGTTTTCCGCTTCCTGCAGGGCGGTTAGTACTCCTATCGCCACATCGTCGTCCGTGGCATAAACCGCACCGATTTGAGCTCCGTCTGTGGCCGCCAGCGCTTCTTCCATCGCTTTCTTGCCTGCAGCCTGTGTGTAGGCTTTGCTGGTAACTTCCATAACAGGAGTCGTCAGTTGTGCTTTGCAGCCTTCCGCCCTCGTTGTGCCGACGGGCGAGTCTTGTACCTGTATGATCAGTGTCGCGGTCGCGGGATCGGGCAGATGGGTGCGTATGAACTCTCCTGCCGCTTTGCCCGCCGCAGCATTATTTCCTGAAATCCGGCAGGTATAGTCTACGGGTATATTGCAATCGAACAGGATGATGTCTATGCCCATGTCGATGTATTTCTGGATCGAGTCGACGGATTGTCCCAGATCGGATAGGATAATCGCTTTGCAGGCCTCTTGTTGCAAGGTCGGATAGGCCATTGCGGTTAGTTGGATCTGTTGTTGCGAGGCGGAGTCTGCATTCGCGAGGAAATAGGGTTGTTGCAGGCTGGACGCCTGCGTGACGGCATAATAGGTTGCGGTGTGCCACCAACTGTTGCCGGCGGATGAAAGCGCCAGTCCGATCCGGGTCGTATTGACTTCTTCCCCTTTCAGGCAACCGGTTGTTAGGGTCAATCCTACCAGAGATATGGTGGCGATATAGTTGAGTAGACGTTTCATGGCAAATTATCGGAGTAGCTTTCTGGCAATTGTTTCAATGCCGTAAAGATAGAAATTTGCCCGGATAAAATGCGTATCGGGGTCAAAATGGGGGTGTCTGTCGTATCGGTAAATTCTTCATGGGCGTTAATTATTATAGAAAGAGCTTCCTGTGCACAGGAAGCTCTTGGGGTACATTTGATCCGAATAGCTATTTGTCGATAATGGTCGGTTCTGGTAGCGGTAAGAAGTTGTAAGGCACGATTTGTTCGGCACGCGTACCGGTGTTGGCGTTCGCGCGATCGTAGTCTTTATTGACGAAATCTTTCCAATTTATAGTTTCGCCGGCCGATTCTTTCAGCTGCTTGACGATGGCATAACGACTTGCAGCATCGTAATAAAAGCGGTTGTCGTTCATGCAACTGATGGATTCGGATCTCCATATCCCTTTGTTGTGCGAACGAGCTCCTTCATACAGGCCCACTGCGCTGTAATAAGCATTGCATTCCGGGGCCCTGAAGATGAAACTCCATGGGCAGGTCTCTTTTTGACCGGTAACGTCCACATTGAGGTACCAGCCGAGGCTTTGGTATTGCAAGGTCTGTTGCACTTTGGCTGACGTTATGGTCGAAGCGCGGGTATAGCAATCCGCTAAATGGCCGATGGCATGGCCCCCGACTTCGTGTACGAAGACGTTTTCAAAGCCTTGCATTGTTCCTGTTGCCCCCGGTGACAGGCATACGAAACCGGTTGTACGTTTGCTCTGCGAGTAATAATTGACAGTTCCGTTGTAATGGGAGACATTCATCAGTATAATTAAAGCACAATTTTCATCGGTGGTGCCGTCAGGCAGACTGGGCCGGATAATGTCCCAAGCATCGTCCAATGTTTTGCCTGGTTGTCCGGGATAGGAATCATCATACAGGCCACACCATGCGGAAGAAGAGATATTGTCGTACATTGTGCCGAATTTGGTGTCTTTTAATGTGCTGCAAGGCGTTTCCGTGCCGCCCGATTTGTCGGAAATGCCCGATTCGTTGGAGATGGCAGCTACCCGCCAGATTCGTAGATAGGGGCGGTATGTTTTGTATGGTTCGACATTTGTGAACAGACTCTCTATTGCCCGAACCGATACCTGATCCCAATGTCCTCCCGGTTTCATGTCATCGGCCGTGAAGCCGTCACCGCTTACGATAATTGTGAATGCATCGCTACTGCCATTGGTATTGTCTTGGTACAAGCGGGCCTCGCCATCTGTCCATGTACCTGCGGCGGCGGATCCTGTGGTAAAAGAAAATGTTTCACTGGGATCCGATTTTTCTCCGAACATGTCCCAAGAAGTCACTCTCCAATAATATTTGGTCTCGGGTGTGAGTGTTTTTGAACCGTCTGCATATCCCGTAGATTTGATTCCTTGGCTTGCCCCGACGGTTGTCCATGTTTCTTGATCGGTTGAGTACTCTAATATGTATGTGAGTTTGTCTCCATCCGGATCAACGGCTTCTTTCCATACAAAGCGGAGTTCCGTGCTCACATCCGTAGCATTGTTCGTCGGATAGACAGCGGCTGTCGTAGCCGCCGGTTTCTGGTTGGCGGGGGTCGGCAGGGTGACTTTCACCGTTGCAGAACCGCTGTTGGTCATGATTGTAACATTAATGACGGAACTGACAGCCCTATATCCTAGGTCATTGAATTTGAATGATAACTGTCCGCTTCCGGTCCCTTCTGCAGGGGTGACATTCAGCCAAGGAGAATTGTGGGTAGCTTTCCATGATACACCCGCAGGGACGGTTAATTGGACACTGGAAGCATTCGTGGCGTTCAATGTGATTTCCTCGTTATCGACCGAGAGTGTCGGCGTAGGATCGTCAGACGGATTGTCTTTGCTGCAGCTTGCCAGCCCTCCCGCGAGGCATGCAGCCATCAACACATAGTAAAAAGTTTTCATACTTGTGTAAGGTTTTGGATTAGATGATTAGGTGAATGGCAGGAGAGCCGATAACAAAAATAAGAAAAAAATGGAGACAATGTTCCGTTGATATAATTATTTATGTTAAAGTGCTGAAAAAGAGATATTAAACGTTAATTGAAGTTGCTAAATCGGCGTGTTTGTTTGTAAGGTGCTGTTAATCAGGGTGTCGTGCGTTCTGGGCTCAAAAAATGACGAAAAGGTGAAAAAAAATGATCCGAAAGTTTGGAGAGAAAGAAAAAGTCGCTACATTTGCACCCGCTAAACGGAAGTAACGTGGTTTAGCAATGAGTTCTTGCCAAAAGAAAAGTTGAAAAAATCAGCAGAAAGATTTGGAAATTAAGATTTCTTCCGTATCTTTGCAGTCCGTTTCGCTCTGATTTTTCAGGGCGGTTTTGCGGAGAAATTCAGCTTTATTTTAGCACACCAATCAGGTTCTTTGAATTACTGGATTTGTTTGAGAAAAACAAGAGAAATGTAGTATTTATCTATCAATTCCAAATTTGAGTACACTCAAATAAGGCTTAAATAGTCAGGACTCTAATAATCTATTAATTTTCTACAATGGAGAGTTTGATCCTGGCTCAGGATAAACGCTAGCGGCAGGCC